>Ga0194128_10000019_pt1 | contig 261240 bp, 276 predicted proteins | sample TA2KigCa65mmetaG_FD_148650 | JGI IMG/M metagenome (GOLD analysis project Ga0194128, IMG submission 148650) | Freshwater microbial communities from Lake Tanganyika, Tanzania - TA2015037 Kigoma Deep Cast 65m | ecosystem: Environmental > Aquatic > Freshwater > Lake | place: Tanzania: Lake...
TGATGGTGCCAGCGGAGTTGAGGGTGAGTCCGGCGGGGAGGGTGCCGGCGGCGAGCGACCAGGTGTAGGGGGTCGCGCCGCCGGTCGCGGCGAGGGTGGCCGAGTAGGCGACGCCGGTGGTGCCCGCGGGCAGTGACGTGGTCGAGATCGTGAGCGGGTCGGTGCCCGGCAGGGCGCACCGGACCGCCGAGTTGTCGGTGACCGAAGCCCAGTTGTAGGAGAACTGTGTGCCCCGCGTGCCGTCGACGTTCTCGGTGCCGATGGTGGCGCCGGCGCCCCCATTGTGGGCTGCCGACGTGCCGACCGTGTCGAGGTACTGGAAGAGCACCCCGTCGACGCCCTCGGTGATCACGGCCTGGAAGGTGATCTTAGACCCGGCGGCGGCGTAGAACGGCACGTCCTCCCAGGTGACCACGAACTGGCGCGCGCCGGCGGCGCCGATCGTCATCCAACTCACACGACCACCGACTCCGGGATTGAGGTCGTCCCACCACGGGGCGGCGTAGTTGTTGGGACTGGTCGCCGAGGGAATGGGCCCGTTTTGGTAGGCGGAGACCGGGGAACCGAACCCGAGGATCCCGTTCGATCCCACGTAGACCTCGGTGAACGGCGTACCCAGGAACTGAGTGGTGAACCCGAGAATCATGAGGACGGCGGAATCGTCGGTGAGGTTCATCGCGGTGGCGGCAGCCGGGTTGATCCAGGCGAAGGTCGTGGCTGCGCACACGTGGAGGGGCGGTGGAGCAGCTGTCGTCGCCCGGGCGGGGTCGGTCCAGGCGGTCGTGCTCCCGGTGCCGTAGGCGTTGCCGGCCCGGATCCGGAAGCAGTACTCGGTGGACCCGGTGAGTCCGTCGATCGTCGTGCTTGTCGTGTCGGCACCGACCGTGGCGACCGCGGCGAAGGTGTCGCAGTTCCCGCTGGTCACGCCCGCCCGCTGCACCTCGTGGTACGACTCACCGGTCGTGCCGTCGGTCCAGGTCAGGCGGACCTGGGAATCCGACAATGCAGTGGCACCGAGTCCGGTCGGCGCACCGGACACCGGCGCGGTCGCGGGGCGGCACGCCCCGACGAGAGCACCGACGTCGAGGCGGCCGCCGGTGGCGGTGATGCCGGCGAGCGATGGGGTGGGCGTGGCGGTGGAGAGGATCGCCGCCCGGATCTGGGCCGCGGTCATGGCGGGGTTCGCCGACGCGCAGAGCGCCGCAGCGCCCGACACGTGCGGCGTGGCCATCGACGTGCCGCTGTAGGTGGAGTAGGTGTTGCCCGGGGTCGTCGACGCGGTGCCCGCGCCGGGGGCACCGAGGTCGACACGGGTGGCGCCGTAGCTGGAGAACGAGGCCTTGGCCCCGCTCGAGGTGGTGGCGGCCACGGCGATCACGCAGTCCCAGCCGCGAGCGGCGCCGGCCGCCGTACGGGTGCACTCGTAGTTCGACGGGTAGTTGTTCGTGACGTCGTTGTTGGAGTTCGAGTTGCCGGCGGCGGCGATGAAGAGGATGCCGGCGTCGCCCCCGCGATTGATGGCATCGAGCAGGGCCTGGCTGAAGCCACCGCCCCCCCACGAGTTGCTGGTGGCCACGATGTTGAGGCCGTGGCCGACCTTGAGCTGGGTGGCGTAGTCGACTGCTCGGATCGCCTCAGTGGTGGTGCCGCCGCTCGGCCCGAGGAACTTGGCCGAGATCAGGGTGACGTCCCAGTTGACGCCGGCCACACCGATGCCGTTGCCGCCGACCGCGCCAATCGTGCCGGCGACGTGGGTGCCGTGGGCATCGCCGCCGGCGTCGAAGACGGACCGGTCGTTGTTGTGGAAGTCCCAGCCGTTCACGTCGTCGATGTAGCCGTTGCCGTCGTTGTCGATGCCGTCGACGGGGTCGAACGGGTTGGTCCAGATGTTGTCGGCGAGGTCGGGGTGCGAGACGTCGATGCCCTCGTCGATCACCACGACGTAGACGCTGGCCGAGCCCACGTACCCCGCGGCCCAGGCCTCACCGGCCTGGCTCCCGAACGGGTTCGACGGCGACGTGGCGTCGCCGTACATCCCCCACAGTCCGCCGGAGGTGTAGATGGGGTCGTTCGACGTCGCGGCTGGCGTGAGTATGTAGTTCGGCTCGGCGATCTGCACGTCGGGGTCGGCGCGGAGGGTCGCCACGGCTTGGGCCACCGACTTGGAGCCGTCGAGCGTGAGCACCTCGGTCCGCGTGGAGAGGTCCGAGACGGGTGCGGCGTCGAGCGCGCCCACCGCAGCCTGGGCATCGCTGCGGTCGGCGGCGTCGGCGGAGGACGCGTACTTCACGATGACCTCGCCCTCGACGAAGGGCGCCTCGATGAGAACCGGCGGCGGCTCCGTGTTCGGTGGGGCCGGGACGGTCGTCGGGGTCGTCGTCGGGGTCGTCGTAGGGGTCGTCGTGCTGGTGGTCGCGGCCGACTCGTTCGCCGGGGCCGTGGTGGAGGTGCTCGTCGGGGCGCCCGGGGTCGGGTCGGCGGCGACGGGGGCGGCCACGAGCGCCGCGAAAACGGTGGCGACGAGGGCGGCGACCGCGGGACGGCGCAACGACATGACACGTGGATCCTAACCGTTGCTGGAGGCGGCCGAATCTACGCACGGGTCTCGCCCGCCCTGCCGTCCTCTCCCGCCCCGCCCTGTCGCACCCTGTCGCACCCTGTCCCACCCTGGATCGGAGTCCCCGTGCCCCGCCCCGCCCACCGCCGCCCCCGCCGGGCCCGCCGCCCATCCCGACGACGTCGACTTCGGAGCCGCGGGAACGGTCGCCACGTGGACCGATGCCGGCATCGATGTCGCGTACTGAATCGTCACCGACGGCGATGCGGGCGGCCACGACCGAGCGGTGTCACGCCACGACATGCGGGAGATCCGACACGCGGAGCAGACCGCCGCAGCCAAGCTCGTCGGCGTCACGGAGCTGCACTGGCTCGGCTACCCCGATGGTCGCGTCGAGGCCACGCTCGATCTTGGCCGCGACCTGTCCCGGGTCATCCGTGAGGTGCGGCCCTAGCGCGTCGTCTGCCCGTCTCCCGTCCGCAACTTCGGGCGCATCTACGCGAGTCACCCCGACCACCTCGCCACCGGGGAGGCGTCGATGTGCGCGGTGTATCCCGATGCGCGCAACCCGTTCACCCGGGCGCGTCGGCGCCGAGCTCTGCGAACACTGCGTCGACGGCCGGGTCGCGCTCAGCCCCGGCCGGAACGGCGGGAAGGAGCACGGCAGCGCCGATGACGAGCGCGACGAACGCCCTTCGCAGCTTCACCGGCTGGCGGTCACGTGCTCGAGGAAGACGGCGAGGATGTGGGCGGTTGCGCCCCACACGGTCTCGTCGGGCAGCTCGAAGAAGTGCACGGGTCGGTTGCGGTTCGTCCCGGCGCCCGTGGTCGACGGCACGTCCCACCGTTCCTCTCGGAAAGTGGCGTCATCGAGCAGCTCGGCGATCGACACGTCGAACACGCTCACCACTTCGGTGAAGTCGGGATGGAGCTCGGGACGGCCCGGCAACAGACCGACGAACGGCGTCAGCCGGAACCGGCCCATCACCGTGACGATGCTGTCGAGCTCCGCGACGACGTCGACGGCGCGGGGGTCGAGCCCGATCTCCTCGTGCGCTTCGCGGAGTGCGGCGTCACGCAGCGACGCGTCAGTCTCGTCGTCGAGCTTGCCGCCCGGGAACGCGATCTCGCCTTGGTGCGACGGCATCGTGTCTGGGCGCTTCGTGAGGAGGATGCGGGTGTCGCCGCCCTCTTCGAACATCGCGAGCAGCACGGCCGCCGGCCGAGCCGTCGCGGGCGGGAGCGGACGGCGAGGCGGAGGAAGTGACGCGCACGCGGCGCGCACGTCGTCGATCGTGAACCGACGCTCGTCGGGCGTGAGCCGCGCCCACGACGGCGGGCTTCCGGGTCGAGCCGTCGGTGGCCGCGGGATCCGTTGGCGTCCTCCCCGCGCTGGCATCACTACTCGGTCACTCACTGCGGCCGGGGATACCCCGGCCGCGGGCGTTCGTTCCCTGGGCGAGCACCTCCGCCCCTCCGTCGCTCCGGTGCCGCGCGGAACGACGGGAGGAGCGTGCGCTCGAGGGTTCCCCTACTTGCCGACCTTGGCGAGCACGTCGCGGCTGGTGAGGATCAAGAGGTCCTCGCCGTCGATCTGGATCTCGGTGCCGCCGTACTTCGAGTAGACGACGGTGTCGCCGACCGCCACGTCCATCGGGATGACCTCGCCGGTGTCCTCGGACCGACGGCCGGGGCCGACGGCGAGCACCTCACCCTGCTGGGGCTTCTCCTTGGCGGTGTCGGGGATCACGAGCCCGCTCACCGTGGTCTCCTCGGCGTCGCTTGCCCGCACCACGATGCGGTCTTCCAGCGGCTGCAGCTTCATTCGTCACGCCTCCTGCGGCGGTCGGTTCCAGGTCTTTGGCACTCACAAGGGGCGAGTGCTAACAGCAAGATACCGGGCCGCTCCGAGGCTCGCAAATGGGCATCACTCCTCGGTCGCTCGCTGCGGGCGGGGATACCCCGCCCGCGGGCGCTCGCTCCCTGGCGAGCACCCTCGGCTCCTCCGTCGCTCCGGGCGCCGCATCACAAGCTCAAGCTGGGGGCGACCCCGGCGTCGAGGGGCGTCGGGCCGTCGGCCTGGAGCCGCCACCAAGCGGCGGCGGCGATCATCGCGGCGTTGTCGGTGCAGAGGTCGCGAGGCGGCAGGAACGCCCGTCGCCCGGTCGCCGCGGCGACCTCCTCGACCCGCGCCCGAAGGCGCGAGTTCGCGGCCACGCCCCCGCCGAGCACCAGGGTCGAGGCGCCGGCTTCGTCGGCCGCCCGCACGAGCTTGTCGACGAGCTGGTCGACCACCGCGGCTTGGAACGACGCGGCCACATCAGCCACGTTGCCATCGGGATGCTTGCGGATGTGCTGCACGACCGCGGTCTTGAGACCCGAGAACGAGAAGTCGGGTTCCCCCGGCATGGCCCGCGGGAACGCGATTGCGTCGGGTTCGCCGTCACGTGCGAGTGCGTCGATGAGTGGGCCACCCGGATAGCCAAGCCCGAGGTGACGCGCGACCTTGTCGAAGGCCTCACCCGCGGCGTCATCCACGGTCTGCCCGACGACGCGGTACTTCCCGTGGTCTTCCATCACGACCACGAGCGTGTGACCGCCGGACGCAACGAGCACCGCGAGCGGGGGCGTGAGGTCAGGTTCCTCGAGCCACGCCGCGTAGCAGTGCGCTTCCAGGTGGTTCACGCCGACATACGGGAGATCGGCGACCAACGCGAGCGCCTTCGCCGCGCTCACGCCGACGAGCAGCGCACCCGCGAGGCCGGGACCGTGACAGGCGGCGACGGCAGTCAGCTCCGGCAGCTCGACGCCGGCTTCGCCAAGCGCGTCCGCAACCACTGGGCCGATGAGGTCGACGTGCGCGCGGCTCGCGATCTCCGGCACAACTCCACCAAAGCGAGCGTGCAGATCCACCTGGCTCGACACCACCGACGACAGCACGTCGGTGCCATTGCCGACGACGGCCGCGGCCGTCTCGTCACACGACGTCTCGATGCCCAAGACATTCGCTCCCTCGCTGCGGGGCGGGAACCACCTCATGGTCGACTCCGCAGGCTCCGTCTCGTGCGGTTCGGGCGGCACAGCCACCCGGTCCGCGGCCCCGCGAGCGCTCGCTCGCTGGCGAGCACCCTCGGCTCCTTCGTCGCTCCGGGCGCCGCGTGTCATGAGATGACGGTCTCGCCGGGGAGCGCACGCTCGATGCTGTCGAGGAGCGCGATGTAGTCGGCGCTGTCGACCCCGTGCGCCCACATGATGAGCGCGTCCTCGTTGGTCTCCTGGTAGTAGTTCTTGCGCACGCCGACCGGCGCGAAGCCGAAGCGCCGGTAGAGGTGCTGTGCGGCGAGGTTCGAGAGCCGCACTTCGAGCGTCAGGTTCTGCGCGAAGCGAGAGAGGGCTTCGCGGGCGACCGCGGCCATCAACCGGGTCGCGACCTTGTGGCGGTGCCAGTTCGGATCGACGGCGATGGTGGTGACGTGGCCGTCTTCCGCGGTCATCATCAGGCCGGCGTAGCCCACGACGTCCCGCCCGATCTTGGCCACGAAGTACGAGCGGGTCGCCCGCAGCGCCAGCTCCGACAGGAACAGCGAGTGGCTCCAGGGCCGGGGGTACACCTGCTGCTCGATCTTGAGCACCGAGCGCACGTGGCGTCGGCGCATCGGCAAGATCTCGACGGTGATGGGCTCCGTGATCATGATGACGCTCGCATCATCGACAGAAAGTCATCGTGGGTGGACCTTCGCGATGCCCAACGACTGCGGTGCATGTACATCATCGAGGGGTCGCCCAATGAAGTTCGGCGTCGCTCTCGCGCAGGTACAGAGGATGGACCTCCCAGGGCGTCGTGAACTCCTCACGCTCGGCCCGGGCCGTGGCCAGCTCGATCAGGGCCCCGACGCTCGGCATGTCGAAGGCGGGCCCCGCCTCCTCGGCCCGCTCCAGGTCGGCGAGCTTGCTCCGGTAGCGGGCCACGCCGTCTCCGGCGAGGAGCACCTCCTCACCCCCGGCCTCGAGGTCGGCGATCAGGTCCCCGACCGGACCGACGGCGTACTCGCCTTCCCGTTGGAGCCCACCGGGCACCGATCGGTAGCGGGCGTGGAAGACCTCTTTCCTGCGGGCATCGATCACCGCCACCACCATGCGGCGAGTGTGCCGGAGCGGGTACGCGACAAGGTCGAGGGTGGGGACGGTGACGACTGGGATGCGCAGCGCCTGCGCCATGACCTTGGCGGTGGTGACACCGACCCGAAGCCCGGTGAACAGTCCCGGACCCACACCGACGGCGATGGCCGCGAGCTGGTCGAGCCGTACCCCCGTCTGCGCGCAGACGTACTGGATGGCGGGCGCGAGCTGCTCGGCATGGCGGCGTCCCCCGACGACGCGCACCTCACCGCGCACCGCGCCGCTGTCGCCGATCGCGACCGCGACCTGCGGCGTGGCGGTGTCCATCGCGAGGACGAGCATCAGCCGCCGCCCAGGACGGCACCGAGCGCGGCGGAGCGAGATCCCCACGACGGCCCCGACGGCGTGAACGTGAGTGTTCGCGTTGACTCGTCATCAGCAAGATCGATGGCGATCTCGAGGTGTTCCGGCGGGAGCAACCCCGCGACCGCGTCGCCCCACTCGACGACCATCACGCCGTCGTCCGCGAGGTCTTCGAGGCCGAGGTCGAGCAGCTCCTGCGCGGTGTCGAGCCGGTACACATCGACGTGCACCAAGCGAAGTCGGCCCTCGTACTCGCGCGCGAGGGTGAACGTCGGGCTCACCACGACCTCGTCGACACCGAGACCTTCGGCGACACCCTTCACCAGCTCCGTCTTGCCCGCGCCGAGCGGTCCAGCGAGCAGCACGATGTCGCCCGGCTCGAGCAGCGTCGCGAGACGGCTGCCGATCACGCGAGTCTCCTCAGGCGCGTGCGCCATGAGGGTCCCGGCCACGGTGGGCCGGCGTTCGGGTTCGGTCACCTGGCCTCGAGACGGCGTGCGAGCGCTCGCTTGGCCACCACGAAGTCTGAGCGCGCTTGTGCGAGTGCAGGGCCGCCGTTCCTGAGCACGGCGGCGGGATGCAACGTCGGGACGAGCACCTGCTTCTCGCCCGACTTCCCGAGCGCAACCTCGAACTCCTGACCGCGCAGCTTCGTGATGCCGATCTTGGTGTCAAGCAGCAGCTTCGTCGCGAAGTTGCCCAACGTCATGATGACGTTCGCCTCGAGGAACGCGAGCTGGGCCTCCAGGTACGGACGGCACGTCTCGATCTCGATGGGCTCCGGATCACGGTTGCCCGGCGGACGGCACTTCACGACGTTCGCGATGTACACCTCGTCGCGCGTCATCCCGATGCCTTCGATCAGCTGCGTGAGCAGCTTTCCGGCGCGTCCGACGAATGGGATCCCCTGCTTGTCCTCTTCGGCGCCGGGCCCCTCGCCGACGAAGACCAGATCGGCGTCACGCGCACCCACACCGAACACGACCTGCGTACGACCAGCGGAAGCGAGCGGGCACTTCGTGCATCCGAGCGCCTCGCGCTCCAAGTCGTCCCACGATGCCCAGGTCGGCGCGTGCGAGGAGGTCAGTTCCTCAGGGTCGAGCAGGCTCACCCGTCAAGTCTGCCGGACGGCGTTCCTCACTGCCTCGGCCACGACCTCAGTGACGACGACGCGCAGCCGGTCGAGTGCGAACGGCTCGGCCTCGTCACGCGGCGTACCGGTTCCGGTCGCGAGCGCGAGCACGAGGTCGCCGTCGTGGCGGGTGTGGGCCGGGCGGAGCGACCGGGCCAACCCGTCATGACCGCTCTGGGCCAAGAGCTGGCATTCGAGCTTCGAGAGGGGCGCATCGGTCGCGACCACCACCAGCGTGGTCGCCTCGAACGGCCTCGGCTCCGGGAATGGCGGTGCATCGGCGGGCGCGCTCGACCCAGCGATCACCGCCCCGTCGTCGGCGACGACGTCGCCGACGGCATTCACCACCGCGATCGCGTCGACGTTCAGGGAGCCGGAATGGGTCGCGATCCCGAGACCACCCGGCACCTTGTCGTCGGCGCCGCGCCACTTGCCGATCGTGGCGCCGGTGCCGGCACCAATTCGGCCTGATGACGTGTCCGACTTCTTCGCCGCGGCCTCGACGGCGACCCGGCCTTCGTCGGGACCCGGTCGGTCGACATCCTCAGCGAGGTCGTAGATCGCGGCGGTAGGGACGATAGGAACAGGGCCACCGCGCGTCGGGAAGCCGCGGCCTTGTTCGGCGAGCCACGCCATCACGCCGTCGGCAGTCGCGAGGCCGAACGCGGAACCGCCCGTCAGCACCACGGCGTCTACACGTTCGACGGAGCGGGTTGGTTCGAGCAGCGCGGTCTCGCGCGTCGCGGGCGCGCCGCCGCGCACCTCGCACGACCCGACGGTGCCTTCAGGACACAACACCACCGACACGCCAGTCCCACGACCGGTCCAGTGACCGAGCGAGATGCCAGTTGTGGGGAAGTCCGAGCTCAACCGGCCGCGGCGTCCCGATGGATGCTCGGTGACACGCCGAGCTCGCGCGAGAAGTCCACGAGCACCTCCTCGAGCTCGTCGGGACGCTCGAGCATGATCGTGTGCCCCGCGCCTTCGATCATCACCATGCGCGCGCCGGGGATGAGTCGGGCGATGCGCTTGGACTCGAAGCGGGGCGTGAGCATGTCGGCCGACCCGCAGATGATCAGTGTGGGGAGATCGATCTGCTCCAGGTGAGGTGTGAGGTCCATCGCGAGCAGCACGCTGAGCGCGTCGCGGCTCGTCTCCGCCGAGCACTCTGCGAGCATCTGCCGAACGAGCTCGACGTGACTTGCCTGCGGATCGCGACCGAACCCGAGTCGCGCCAGCATCGTGCCGACATCGTGGTTCGACATGATCCGGGCGAAGTCGAATCGTTCGGACATGCTCTCGGTGAGCGCGCGCAGCCTGCGGGCCGCGCTCACCTGGGTCTTGGCCAGCGACGAGAGCAGCACGAGCCCGCGCACATGCTCGTGCGCGTCTGCGGTGAGCTGCGATGCGAACGCCTGCACCGCGACGCCACCCATCGAGTGCCCGACGAGGATGGCGTCGTGCAGATCGAGCTCCTGGAGCATGGTGCGCACGTCGAACGTGAGGTTCTCGATCGAATGGCCGGAGTCGCCGCACTTGGAGCTGCCGTGCCCACGCGTGTCGAACGCGACCACACGGAAGCCGAGCCGCGGCAGCGCGTCGAGCTGCTTCACCCAGATCCGCGAGTCGATCGTCACGCCGTGCAGCAGCACGATCGGCGTGCCGTCGTGTGGTCCCGCCTGGATGACGTAGATCGTGCCGCCGTCGTGGCTCTCGAGATGGCGCACGTCGTCGAGCGGCAGCGGCGGAAGGTGGCCGGCGTCGGGATCGGGGCGACTGCGCAGCCCGCGCAGCACGGCCCTCTGGGTGACGTAGCCCGCGCCCGCCAGGCCCGCGGCGAGACCGAGCCCGACGCCCGCGGCCTTCAGCGCCTTCTTTCCCGCGCTCACGGCACGTACACCTTGGGAAGCCGAGGCCCGATCCTGGTCGTCACCTCGTAGGGGATCACGCCGAGTCGCTCCGCCCATTCCGTGGCTGTGACTTCCTCGTCACCGTCGCGGCCGAGCAGCGTGACGGGCTCATCTGGATCGAGCATCGGCCCGTCGGGACCGAGGTCGACCACCAGCTGATCCATCGTGACGCTGCCCGCAATCGGGAACCGACGACCCCGGATCAACACCTCACCGCCGGTCAACCCGAGGTTCCTGGGCACCCCGTCGGCATACCCGATCGGCACGGTGACGACGTGCGTGTCGCCAGGCGCGCGGTAGTGGCGCCCGTACGACACGCTTTCGGCCGAGGCAAGAGGTTTGGCGTGCGAGACCTGCGCCTTGATGGACAACACCGGCTGGAGATCCGCGCTGCCGGCAAGGTCCGGTGAGGGCGGGATCCCGTACATGGCGATGCCACAGCGCACCAAGTCGTGTCGGGCGCGCGGGTGCGCGATCGCTCCCGCCGAGTTCGCGGCGTGCACGATGAGCTCGTTCGCGCGGTCACCGAGGGCGGCGAGCACGTCGTCGAAGCGATCGAGCTGCTCAGCGTTGTACGGATCGTCGGGAACGTCGGCGACCGCAAGGTGCGTGCAGACCCCTTCGACGTCGATCTCGGGGCGCGCGTCGATGTGCGCGATCAGCGCGGCGGTCTCCTCGGGGCTGCAACCCACGCGGTGCATCCCAGTGTCGACCTTCACGTGGACACGGAGCGGTTCGGCGCCCGCGTCGGCCACGGCCTTGGCGAGCGCGTCCACTCCGTCGTTCGTGTACATGACCGGCGTGAACCCGTGCTCGACGATCGCGGCGGCCGCCGCGGCAGGTGGCTGCGACAGGATCAGCACGCGCGCGTCGATTCCCGCCTCACGCAGCTCGATCCCCTCTTCGGCGAGCGCCACACCGAGCCACTCGGCACCCGCGTCGAGTGCGGCCTGCGCGACCCGCACCGCGCCATGCCCGTACGCGTCGGCCTTCACGACCGCGAGCAAGCGCGCGGGTGCAGCAACGCTCGCAAGCGAGCGCACGTTGTGGCGGACGGCGTCGAGGTCGACCTCCGCCCATGCGGGCCGGTAGCCCGGGCGCGCGGCCGATGCAGACGGGGTCACGTGGTGTCGGCCACCCTCACGTCGTGTCGGCGACGCGGCGCACGATGTCGCCGCGGGAGATGATCCCGACCAGCGCGCCGTTGGCGTCGATGACGGGCATGTGGGTGATGTCGTCCTCGTGCATCCGCGTCGCGACGCTGGCGAGCGTGTCGTCGGGCGACGCGGCCGGGAAGTCGGTCTCCATCAGGCCGTCGACGGTCGTGGCGACCATGCGCTTCAGCTCTTCCTCGAAGTGCTCCTGCGAGCCCGGCATCGGGAAGTCAACACCGAAGAAGTTGAGCCACGTGGGGACGTGCAGGTTGCTCTCGGACACGATGAGGTCTTCGTCGCGCAGCAGCCCCACGACCTTGCCGGTGTCGTCGACGACGGGCGCCGCGCCGATCGCCTTGTCGGCGAGGGTGTCTGCGGCTTCTTCGAAGGACTGGTCGGGCCGGAGGGTGACGACGTCCTTGGTCATGACCTCTCCGACGAGGGTGGTCCCGGGCATCAAGTCTCCGGTGCTTGGAAGGTGTGGGGGAGCGCCGCCACGAGGTCGCCGGCGACGAGTCCAGTATGCCCGGCGACGTCGGCGGACAGCCCGTGGACCAGCGTCCCTGCGGCTGCAGCCTCGAACGCCCCGAGCCCCCGGGCCAGGAGCCCGGCGATGATCCCGGTGAGCACATCGCCGGTGCCGGCGGTGCCGAGCCAGGGCCCGTCGACTGCGTTCACGGCCACGCGCCCGGTCGCGCCGGGCTCGGCCACGACCGTTCCGGGGCCCTTCAGCAGCGCCACGCAGCCGGTGGCGTCGGCGAGGCGGCGGGCCGCGGCAAGGCGATCGTCGCCGACCTGATCGCCGAGCAGCCGCTCGAATTCGCCCTCATGGGGCGTGAGGACGGTGGGGGCGTTGCGCGCGCGGAGGTCGGCCGAGTGGCCCGCGAACGCGTTGAGCCCGTCGGCATCCAGGACGAGCGGCGCGTCCACTGTGGTCACGAGCTCGCGGACGACGGCCGTCGTCGCTTCGTCCGTGCCGAGGCCGGGTCCGACGGCAAGCGCACGGAAGCGGTCGAGCGCGTCGCGCACGTCGTCGGCGATGCCCGTGAGAGCACCGTGAACGTTCGCGGGCATGGCCTTCGTGATCACCTCACCGCCCGATGCGCGCGCGGCCATGTCGTCGCCGGGCACCGCGCACCACACGATCCCCGCGCCCACGCGCATCGCGGCCGTGCTCACCAACATCGGCGCGCCGGTCATCCCACCCGAGCCGCCGATGACGAGAAGTCCGGACCGCCACTTGTGTGTGTCGGTCTCGACGACGCTCGCCAACCATCCACGTACGTCGGTGTCGGTCACGAGCCCGACGCGCCGGTCGTCGTCGGTGAGCTCGATGCCGATGTCGGCAACTCGAACGTCTCCCGCGTGGCCTCGACCGGGTTCGAACACGAGACCGGGCTTGTGCGCCGCGAACGTCACGGTTGCGACAGCGCGCACCGCGTCGCCCTGCACTGCGCCGGTTGAGCCGTCGATGCCTGACGGAATGTCGATCGCGAGCGTGGGAAGGTCAAGGCTCCGGCGCGCCACGAGCGCAGCATCACCTTCGAGCGCGCCACGGAAGCCGGTGCCGAACATCGCGTCGATCATGAGATCGGCGCGCTCGATGGTGCGGTCGAGCGCGGGCTCGGGCACGCCGTCCTTCAACTCGAACACGTCGACGCGCACACCCCAGCCGCGCAGGATGCGCGCCGCGACGAGGCCGTCGCCGCCGTTGTTGCCCTTGCCGCACACGACGACCACTCGCTTGCCGTACGCGTTGCCGAGCCGCTGGCGTGCTTCCCACGCGACCGCTCGCCCGGCCCGGTCCATCAGCACTTCCATCGGAGTGCCGGCCGCGATGGTGCGCTGGTCGGCCTCGGCCATCGCTGCCGGCGTGACGATCGGGAGCACGTCAGGTCTCGTCGGGCAGGTTCCGCCCGATCGCGATGGCGACTGCGAGCGCCGTCGTCTCGGTGTGGGTGAGCGAGAGCTGCCATGCGACGATGCCGCGCTCGGCCGCCATCTCGGCCGCGCGCCCGTGCAGCTTCACCGACGGTGCACCGCTCTTGGCCTTCGCGACCTCGACGTCACGGAGCTTGAACTTCCACAGCCCGACGCCCATCGCCTTCATCACGGCTTCCTTCGCGCCGAAGCGTGCCGCAAGGCTCTTGGCCGGGTCTTTCTGCTTCGCGGCGTATGCCCGTTCCTCGTCGCTGAAGAGTCGTTCGTTCAGTCGCTCGCCTCGGCGCTCCATGGCCAGCCGGAAGCGAGCAACCTCGACCAGATCCGTGCCCAGACCGACGATGTGCACACACCAACGATACGGGCATCGCCGCAGTGCCATGATCGAGTCGTGGACTTCCCGCAGTACAACGAGAAGGTCGCGGCTGGCCTCGAGAACGCACCATCCGACGGCCCTGGCATCATCGGCTATCTCGGCATCCGTCACACCGAGGTAGGTGCCGGCGTGCTGCGCGCCGAGCTCGAGGTGCGCGACGAGCTGCTCACTCCGTTCGGCAACCTGCACGGTGGCGTGATCGCCGCGTTGTGCGATCACGTGCTCGGGACCGTCTGCTACCCGGTCATCCCGAAAGGCGCATGGGCGGCGACGACCGAGTTCAAGCTGAACTACCTCGCACCCGTCACCACCGGCACGCTCGCGGCAACCGCGAACGTGGTGTCACTCACGAAGAGCACGGCCGTCGTGCGCATCGACGTCGTCAACGACGGCCGTCTGGTGTGCACCGCGCAAGGCACCGTGCTCATCAAGCTGCCCAAGAGCTGACGAACGGGTCAGCCCGTGACGCGCGCAGCGCGCGAGCGCGACCGCCCGGTTCAGGAAATGGCCGTAGCGCGGCAGTGCTCGTTTGCTTCGGCGAACTGCGCGAGCGTGTGCTCGGTCGACCACGGGTGCGGTTCGTTCGTCTCCGGGTCCCATTCCAAGCGCGGCGTGCCGCAACCAGGGCGTCGATGTCGAACTTCGTGCTCAGCCGGTGATGTGTACCCGCCCCGAACCTCTACCGGCGCCAGTGCTCAGCGAGCACGTTCACCGGGTCGGTGAGGAGCTCGACGACCGGCACCGTAGAGAGGACGCCGTCGTCGAAGTTCGGCTCGGTCTCGGTGACGGCGTCCCGAAGGGCGCCGTAGCGACCCTGGTAGCCCTGGAGGACGGCGCGCATGGTCTCGGCCGGCAGCGTGCCGACGTAACGCACGTGGAGCAGGGTGAGCCCGACCGTCTGGTTGTGCTTCACCTCGGGCACGATCACGAGCGTGCGACCGTCATCGGCGCCGCGCAGCGCGGTGACGTCACGTTGGGTCGCCACCCGGTGCTTCGCGCCGCGGAGCGTCGGGTCGATCTCGGTGCGCGACTTGAGCCCAGTGGCCACGCCGCCACGGTCGACGACGTGCAGCGTGGCGGTGTCGGCCGCGAGGTCGCCCTCGATGCGGTAGCGCGTGTACCCAGTGACCTCATCGATGGCGGGGTCGAGATCGACGAGCGTGCGCAACGCGCGGTAGCTAAGCCCGTCGCGCGGCGCGCCGGCCGCGAGCACCGCCTGCACGAGTGGCGCTTGGAGCAGCGACTCGTCGGAGCGCGAGATGCCGACCGTGACCGTCTTGGCCTGGTGCTTGATGGCGTCGACCGGGCGCTTGAGCTCCTCGATGCCCTTGGTGAGCGCGGCCGTGAGGTCCTCGACGACCGTCGACGGCGTCCCGACCTTGCCGTGCTCGATCTCGTAGGAGTCGAGCGACACCGCGCCGGTCGCGTATCGCAGCAGTGAACCGACACGTGAAGCCGTGCTCGCTTCGAGCGAGCCGTCGTAGGTGCCAGCGCGCAGCCCGTCATGGAAGGCCCGCGACGGTGCTTCGAGCCTTGGTGCCAGTCGGTCGAGGAGCGCGGCCGGATCGCCAGACGCCGCGGCCTCCACCGCGGCGCGGGCATCGTGCAACGGCCGGCTCGACGCGTCGATGGCGAGCGCGGCCTCGTACCCGAACAGGTGACCGGCGACCGTGGCCAGCACGAAGTCGAGGTCGGGATGCACGCTCGGGACCGGGATGGTCTCGAGCGCGGCCGGATATCGCGTGCCGTCGTCGGCGATCACGATCGGTGACGCCCGGTGGGCGCGGTAGATCGCCACTTCCTTGCCTACGTCGTCGGCGTTGGATCCGACGAGCCCGGCCGCGCACACGAGGATGAGGGGCTCGGACGAGAGGTCGATGTGCTTCTTGTCTTCGGTGACGTCGTAGGCGATCGCCTTGTAGCACAGCTCCGAGAGCTTGATGCGCAGCTCTCGCGCCGCAATCGCGTTCACGCCGTTGCCGACCACCGCCCAGTAGCGCTTGCTGAGCACGTGCCGCTGGGCGACCGCACCGATGTGCTCACGCTGACCGACGACCGTGCGCATCGCCTCGGGGAACTCGCGGAGCGCGCTCAGCCGTCGGTGGGCTTCGTCAGGATCCAGCACGCCGATCGCATCGGCGAGCGCAACCGACAAGAGATGGCCCGCGGCGATCTGCGCGTAGAACGCCTTGGTCGAGGCGACGCTCATCTCCACGTCGCGACCGTCGGAGGTGTAGAGGACGCCGTCGGACTTGTCGACGAGATCGCTGTTGCGACGGTTGACGATCGCGATCACCACGGCGCCCCGGTCCCGGGCGAGGTCGACCGTGCGGTTCGTGTCGGTGGTTGTGCCGCTCTGGGAGATCGCGATGATGAGCGTGTCGGACATGTCGGCGCGCAGGCCGAAGCCGGAGAGCTCGGTGGCCGGGATCGCTTCAACGACGAGCCGCTCACCAGCGAGCTGCTCGAGCGCAGTCGCGAGGCTCTGACCCGCGACTGCGGCAGTGCCCTGACCGATCACGGTGACGCGTTGGATCGTGCGGTCACGCAGCCGTTCGGTCACCGACCATGGGAGGGTGTCGGGGCCGAGCGCGACGTGGAGTCGTCCGGCCTCGTCGACGACCTTGCCCCGCATCGTCTTGTGGAACGAGTCGGGTGCCTCGGAGATCTCCTTGAGCAAGAAGTGTGGATACGCGCCGCGGTCGATGTCGCGGGTGGTGATCTGCGCGTGCTGCACGTCGGCGTCGGTGAGGGGCAGCGCCGTCCCGTCGTAGGCAAGACGGGTGATGCCCGCGAGCTCGCCGGCCCGCGCGGCGTCGACGACCATGATCTGGCCGCGCGTGGCGGCCGCGCGCGCGGGGTCGGTAGGCGTCTCGCCGTCGAGCCGCACGTAGGTGGCCGTCTCTTCGACGAGGCCGTAGGGCTCGCTCGCGACGACGAACGCGTCCTCGGTCATGCCGACGTAGAGCGCCTGACCACTTCCCCGCAGTGCGAGGAAGAGCTTGCCGGGGTCGGCAGCGGCCGTCGCGCCGATGGCGACGGATCCTTCGAGCGAGGCGACCGTGGCGCGGAAGGCCTGGGTCGCGTCGCTGCCCGTTGCGAGCTTGCGCGAGACGAGCGCGGGGATGACCTTGGCATCGGTCGTGATCTCAGGGGGCGGCGCAAGGCCCTCGAGCACCGTGAGGTCGGCATGGTTGTCGACATCACCGTTGAGCGCGGCGGCGACGTACGGCCCGTCGACGAGGCCGTCCTCTTCTTGGTTGAGCGGGTGGGCGTTCGGCTCCGAGATGATCCCGACACTCGCCCAGCGCGTGTGCCCGAGAAGCGTGACCTCCGCGTCGGGTGACGCGAGCGCGAGCTTGAGCAGCTCGTCGTCACCGATGCTCTTGCGAAGGTGGCGCACGTTGTCGCCGAGCTCACCGATCTCGGCGGCCGCCTTGTAGACGAGCGAGAGCATCCCCTCAGGCGTGCGCACGGCACCGTCAGCGAAGAGCGGGTCGGCGGCGCGGCGCTCGATCAGTCCGCGCACGGCCGCGTCGGTGAAATCGAGGCCGTGGCCGTGGACCAAGAGGTGGACGCCGGCGGAGTCGCGGCCACGTACTTCGAGCCGATCGAGCGCTGACAACGCGACCTGCACCGACGTGTAGGCCTCGATGGCAGCTGGCGTTGCGTCGGCACCGGCGAGGTCGGCCACTGCCCTCGCGTTGCGCAAGCGGTCGTTGCGGACCGCCCACACCGCATCCTTGGCCCGCAGCATCGCCGCGTTCACCGCTTCGAGGCTCGAGGCTTCGAACGACGCTGCGTCCTGGTCGAGCCGGCGCTCGGCCGTGGTGAGGAGCTCGGCAAGCTGCTCCGAGTGGTGGTCGATGCCAAGCGCGCCCGGCCGGTCAGTCAGGAGCGCGGTGACACCGGGTACGCCGCGCAACGCAGCGTCGACTCGCTCGATCGCCGCCGCGGCGTCGGTCAGGCTGGGGACGTCACCGTTCCAAGCCGCCAGGTTCGTGACTGCCGCGGCGAGCTCGTCGACCAGCGGCCCCAACGCCGGCGCGAGGCGCGACGAACGACGGCGAACGACCCCGATGATCCCGCACATGAAGCGTCCAGTCTACGAGAGCACCTGTCGCCAGGAAATGCCCCAAACCCCCCGTTTTGGCGTCGATAGGCCTCGCTCAGCGGACCTTATCGACGCCAAAACGGGGGATGTGAGGCCTATCCCGGGGGTGGGGCGAAGCTGGCGCGCTCTACCAGGTCGACCAGTCGGTCGGCCACGAGTTCGGCGCGCTCGACACTTGGTGCCTCGACCATCACTCGCACGACCGGTTCGGTGCCCGATGGGCGCACGAGCACGCGGCCGTCGGGATGGAGCTCGACGGCGATCTGACGCGCTTCCTCCCAGAAGATCGTGTCCTTCTCGATCGCGGCGCGGTCGCGCACGCGTACGTTGCGCAGCACCTGTGGGAACTTCTGCATCACGCCAGCCAGTAGGCCAAGTGAGTGGCCGGTGCCGTTGACGACGTCGAGGAGTATCGCGCCCGTGAGTGCACCGTCAGCGCCGACGGAGTGGTCGGAGAAGATGATGTGCCCCGATTGCTCGCCGCCGATCGCGAGGTTCCGGCGCTCGAGCTCGTCGACGACGTTGCGGTCGCCCACGTCGACCTCGACGAGCTCGATCTCGTGCGCGGCCAGGCATCGCCGCAGTCCCATGTTCGACATGATCGTGGCGACTACGGCCTTGTTGCGCAGCGCTTCGCGTTCGTTCATGTCGAGCGCGCAGATGGCGAGGATCTGGTCGCCGTCGATGATGCCGCCGCGCTCGTCGACGGCGACCACGCGGTCACCGTCACCGTCGAACGCGAGTCCGGCCCGAGCGCCGCTCGCGACGACCACCTCCTGGAGACCGGACGGATCCGTCGATCCACATTCCTTGTTGATGTTGGTGCCGTCGGGCCAGGAATTGAGCACCTCGACCTCAGCTCCCAGCTCCTTGAAGATCATGGGCGCGGTGCGGAACGCAGCGCCGTTGCCGCAATCGAGCACGACCTTCAACCCGTCGAGCCGACGGCCTTCGAGCGCCCCGACCACGTGGCCGACGTACTCGTCGATCGGGTTCTGCATCTGATGGTCGACACCGATGCCCGCGCCACCCGGGCCGGGTTCGGGCGCATCCATCGCGAGCTCGCGCAGCTCCGCTTCGACGCGGTGCTCCATCTCCTCGGTGATCTTGCGACCGCCGGGCGCGAACAGCTTGATGCCGTTGTCTTCGTATGGGTTGTGACTCGCGGAGATCATCGCGGCGGGCGCGCCACGCTCCTTCGCGAGGTGCGCAACGCCGGGAGTCGGGAGCACCCCGGCGAGCTCCACCTCCGCACCCTCGGCAGTCAATCCGGCGACGATCGCAGCCTGGATCATCGGACCCGATCGGCGCGTGTCGCGTCCGATCACGAACGGTTGCTCGGTGCCCATGACGTGCGCGAGCACACGTCCCAACGCGGTGACGAGCTCCGGGGTGAGCTCGCTGTTCGCGAGGCCGCGGATGCCGTCGGTGCCGAACTTGAGTGTCATGGGCTGGTGAGCCCCGATCCGCTCGTCAGCGCTTCGAGTACTGGGGCGCCTTGCGGGCCTTCTTCAGGCCGTACTTGCGGCGCTCCTTCTCGCGGGCGTCGCGCACGAGCAGCCCGGCCTTCTTCAATGTCGGTCGAAGCTCGTCGTCGAGTGCAACCAGCGCACGCGCGATCCCGAGGCGCAGCGCACCGGCCTGCCCGCTCACGCCACCACCGTCGAGCGACGCCTCCACGTCGTACACGTCGCGCGTCTCGGTGAGTCGCAGCGCTTCGGTGGCAGCTTGCTGGTGCGTGAGGATCGTGAAGTACTGCTCGAGTGGCTTGTTGTTGATCACGACCTTGCCGGTGCCGGCGCGCACGCGCGCGCGCGCCACCGCTTCCTTGCGGCGACCGGTCGTCTGGATGAGCGGCTTCGGCAACGGTGCTCCTTGGCGCCTAGGAGGAACGCTTGGTGGTGGACGTCAGTGTACGGGGTTGCGGCTTCTGCGCGGCGTGCGGGTGCGTCGCGTCGGGGTAGACCTTCAGCTTCTTCAGCATCTGGCGTCCGAGCGGGCCCTTGGGGAGCATCCCCTTCACCGCGAGGCGCACCACTCGCTCCGGGTCGCGCGCGAGCAGGTGCTCGAGCGACTCCGAGCGCAGACCGCCCGGGAAGCCGGAGTGACGTCGGTAGAGCTTCTGCTCGCGCTTGCGGAGGCTGAGGTCGAGCTTGGCCGCGTTGATCACGACGACGTGGTCGCCGGTGTCGACGTGCGGCGCCCAGATCGGCTTGTGCTTGCCCCGCAGGACCACGGCGACCTCGGACGCCAGCCGGCCGAGCACCGCGCCATCAGCGTCGACGACGTGCCAGGCGCGCTCGATGTCGCTGGGCTTGGGTTGGAAGGTCGGCACGCGTGTTCCCACCAGAGAAAGGAGGATGTGGCTGCTCGGGCCGGCTGACCGGCCCGAACGTGGCCCGCCATCCTACCGAAGCGGCGTGATTTCAGGCAATCGGCGCCATCGGCAGCAGTGCGAGACGCCGGTAGCCTGAGTCCGATGGCGCTGACGGACCAGACTCCGGCCTGGCTGACACCCGAGTGCGAGGCCGACGCCGACGCGGCGCTCGCGATCCTCACCGACTCGGCACTCGAGCCGATCGTCGACATGGTGCTCCTCGCTCGAAACGGTGCCTACGAGGCGCGGTCGGCCGAGGGCTCGGTGCAGTTCCGGCGCGACGGCAACGGCGGATACGAGGTGCTCGACACGGAGGGCACCAGTCCCATCGCCGATCAGTCGACCGACCGGTTCGTACCGTTGGAAGAAGAGGTTGCGCACAAGAACCCGCGCCGGCGCGACAACGCCTACCCGCACGCCTTCGACCACACCGCGCAGCTCTTCGACCACCCGGCTGCCCCCGACCTGTGCGTGCTGCACTCCGCCGACCACAACTGGGAGGACCAGGGCGGCCACCGCGGCGAGCACGGCTCGCTCGGGATCATCCAGGCCCGCGCGCCACTGGTGCTCGCAGGCAAAGGCGTCCGCAACGACGGACTGGTCCCGCGATCGGCCCGGTTGGTCGACATCGCGCCGACCGTGCTCGAGCTCCTGGGTATCGACCGCGACACCGATGGCAACCACCTCAATGGTCAGGACGGCGTGGTGCTCAGCGACTCGCTCGATCTGTCGGCAGGGTCGGCGAAGCACGTCGTGGTGCTCCTCTTTGACGGCACGAACTCGAACGTGCTCTACGACATGGCCGCGCGCGGCGAGGCGCCGAACGTCGCGCGCTTGATGGGGATGGGGACCGCATACCAGCACGGCGCGATGGCGGGAATGCCCACTGTCACGTTGGCGAACCACACCTCCGTCGTGACGGGTCGCCTGCCCGGACACCACGGCATCCTGCACAACGCCTGGTTCGACCGCCGCACCGGTCAGCAGGTGATCACGAACTCGAACGCGACCTGGCCGACGGCGATGGAGTCGTGTGTCAGCGGTGTCGACTCCATCCACGACGCGGTCCACCGCGCCGAACCCGGGGCGTTCACGGCCGCGGTCAACGAGCCGTGTGACTTGGGCGCTGATTACTCCACGTTCCACTTCTTCCGCCGCGGTGACGTGCCGCCGATCCCCAAGTCACCCGAGGGCCTGCCTCACACCACTGACCGGTTCGTCCGGCCTTCGAAGGACTACTCATGGTCGTCGGTGGTCGACCACATGGGCGCCGATCAGGCCGTCGGCATCTGGGGTGGCTCGTATCGCGACGAGTCGTACGCGCAGCTGCCTCGGTTCATGTTCTGCAACTTCACGCTCACCGACTCGGCGATGCACGAGGGTGGACCGCACTCCGAGGTCGCCGCAGCCGCGGTGCGTGACAGCGACGGCCGCATGGGCGAGATCCTCACCGCGGTCGAGAAAGCCGGCGTGTTCGACGACACCGCGTTCGTGCTGATCGCCGATCACGGCATGGAGGAGTCAGACCCGTCCGTCAACGGCGACTGGGACGTGGCCCTGCGCGAGGCGGGCCTGACATTCCGCGACGAGGGCTACGGCTTCCTGTACCTGGGTGAGCAACCGGGCTGATTCGCAGCCCGCGGTCAGGCCTTCAAGATCCCGGCGAACACACCCAGCGCCACGACCAACCACGCGGTCTGCACGCGGAACCGGCGCTCGATCTGGGCCATGAGCCGGGATTCGAGTGCGACGAGCTTCTCGTCGAACGCGTCCATCCTGGCTTCGAGCTTGGTGAACCGAGCGCCGACCTCGCTGAACCGTGCGCCGACCTCGCTGAACCGTGCGCCAACCTCGCTGAACCGTGCGCCAACCTCGCTGAATCGCGAGCCGATCCTCGCTTCCAGCGCATCGAGCCGTGCATCGAGCGCTGACCACGTCACCAGGTCGGACCACCCACCGGCCGGACGATCCATCAGGTAGGTCGCTTCGTCCACGCCGAGCTTCTCCTCGAGCAAACGTCGGATCTGGACACGCACGTCTTCGACGGACATCGACTGCCTCCTCGGGAGTCCCGATCAGCAGTCGTTCTGGCCGACTACGAGCCGTTCGCCAGGGCAGCCCCGAGGCACGTCCGCCGCGGTCGCAGCCGTCAGCGGCAGTCGACGGCGACCTGAAGCGCGGCGCATACCTCGCGCATGCGTGCGTCGCTCAGACGCCCGAGGCGTTCGACCAACAGCCCGAGTGGTACGGATTGCACGGAGTCCAGGTTGACGGCGCTGAGTCGAGGCACTGGCTCTTCGGAAGGATCGAGCTCGACCTCTGTCGAAAGACCTCGGAGCGTCGTCGTACATGGCGCGATCAACGCTCGACGCAGGCGTGGGATCGCAGGGTCCCTCGTCAAGACGACGACCGGACGTCGACCGACTGCGGGCTCAACACACCACCAGACTTCGCCCCGAAGCGGGACGGTCACGTCTTGTGCACAGCGTCGAGGAACTCGGCGAGGTTGCCCCAATCGTCGGGCTCGTCGAGCGGGTGCTCGTCGTAGGCCGCGTACGAGGCGTCGATCTGTGCCCTGCGGTGTTGGGCAACGAGCATCGTCAACTCGCTGTCCCAAGCTCCTCACCTGACACGCCGTTCACACTCTGAGCGCATGGTGGTGACCATGAAGCAGCTCGCCATCTCCCTCAGCATCTGCATCGCTGCCGCGGTCTGGGCCGCTGGCGCAGGAAACGCCGGCGCCGCGGCTGCCGCATGCGACGAACCCGTTGTCACTCGCGACGTCTCGTACGTCGAGGAGCCGGTCTCAGACCTCCAGGCGCTCGACGTCTACGGGTTCGAGACTAAGAAGTGCGATCCGGTGCCCGTGGTGGTGTGGGTGCACGGCGGCGGATGGGCGATCGGCGACAAGCGCCGGATCGAGGAGAAGGCCACCTTCTTCAACGACCTCGGCTACGTGTTCGTGAGCATCAACTACCGGCTCTCCACCCGAGGCGTTGCCGACCACCCGATTCATCCCGACCACGCCGACGACGTGGGTGCGGCCATTGCCTGGGTGGAGAAGCACATCGACGAGCACGGTGGAAACGGCAATCGCATCGCCTTGCTCGGGCACTCGGCCGGCGCTCACCTCGTGGCACTCGTCGGGCTCGATCCCGACTACGTCGAACAGGCTGGTGGCGACTTCGGCAGCGTGCGTTGCGTGATGTCGAACGACACCGAGTCGTACGACCTCGTGACACGGGCCGAATCGGTGCCTTTCCTCATCCCCAACGCCTTCGGCCAGGACAAGTCCGCGTGGCCCGACGCGTCACCCATCAATCACGTCGACGATGTCGACGTGCTACCCGACTTCCTCATCGTGCGCCGCGGCACAGCTGCGCGCCGGGCAGCACAGACGCAGTTCGGCGCCGCGCTCGAGGAAGCCGACGGTGACGTCACGTACGTCGACGCGCCCGGATACAGCCACGGCGACGTCAACAAGCTGATCGGCGCCGACGCCGAGACCGTCGTGACTCCACCCATCGAGGAGTTCACTAAGGCCTGCCTCGGCTGAACATTCTCGGGGGTGGGACCTAGTAGCCGACCTTCATGAGGCAGAGCCCTTGGGGTGGGGCGAGGCGGCGTGCCGCCTGACGGTTGTTGGCTCGGATGATCGGCATGATGTCGCCGGGGCTGATCCGACCGCTGCCCGCTTCAACGATGGTGCCCACGACCGAGCGCACCATCTGCCAGCAGAAGGCAGTGGCTTTGATCTCGTAGACGAGCACATCGTCGTCGCTGTCGATCCACTGCGACTCGAGCACCCGCCGCCGCGTCGTCGTGCCTTCCGGACCCTTCCGGCAGAACGACGCGAAGTCGTGCTCGCCCACGAACGGATCAGCCGCTAGCCGAAGCTGCGAGAGGTCGAGCTGCTCGGGCACCCACCACGAGTAGCGGGCGAGGAACGGGTCGGGCTCGGGCCGGTTCACGATCGTGTACTGGTAGCGCCGCCACCGCGCCGACCGGCGGGCGTCGAACTCCGCAGGGGCGTGATCGCAACAGCGAACGACGATCTCCGGCGCGAGCATCCCATTGAGCGCTCGGCGCAGGTGCTCAGGATCAGCCGCGGCCAACGTCTGGATGCTCACCACCTGGCCCCAGGCGTGCACGCCAGCATCGGTACGTCCCGCGCACACCAAGCCCAGGACTTCGCGTGGTGAGTGCAGCACCTTCTCGAGCGCGTCCAGCAACGTGCCCTCGACCGTGCGTTGGTCGGCCTGCGCCGCGAAGCCTCGGAAGTCCGTGCCGTCGTACGCGACGACGAGCCGGAGGCGGCCCCCAGTGGGTGGGCCGGCCTGGCTCACCCCAGCTCCTAGACGAGCTCGATGCGCGCCATGGGCGCGTTGTCACCCGGCCGGGGACCGAGCTTGAGGATGCGCAGGTAGCCACCCGGGCGCTCCGCGTAACGCGGTGCGATCTCGGCAAACAGCTTGTGCGTCGCGCGCTTGTCGTGCATCGTCGAGATCACCTGCCGCCGGTCGTGCACCGTGCCGGCCTTCGCCTTGGTGATGAGCTTCTCGGCGTACGGGCGCAACGCCTTGGCCTTGGCTTCAGTGGTCACGACGTGCTCGGCCTCGAAGAGGCTGGCGGCGAGATTCGCCATCATCAGGCGCTGGTGCGCCGGATCACGTCCGAAGCGAGGACCCTTGCGAGGCGCGGGCACGGGAGGACTACTCCTTGACCCGCAGCGCGAGCCCGCGCTCGTCGAGCTTCTGGAGCACTTCCTCGAGCGACTTCGAACCGAAGTTCGTGATCGCCAGGAGGTCGTCCTCGGTCTTCTGCACGAGCTGGCCGATCGTGTCGACGCGCGCCCGCTTGAGGCAGTTGCGCGGCCGCTCCGACAGGTCGAGCTCCTCAATCGGCAGCTCGAGATCGGGCGATGCCGACGTGGCCGGCGACACCTCACCGAGCTCGAGGCCCTTGGGCTCGTCGGAGAGGTCGGCGACCAGGCTCACGAGCGAGCGGAGCGTGTCACCCGCCGAGGCGAGCGCCTCGCGCGGCGTGATCGAACCGTCGGTCTCGATCTCGAGCGTGAGCTTGTCGTAGTTGGTGGCCTGCTCCACACGGGTGGGCTCCACCGAGAACGCGACCCGCCGCACCGGCGAGAAGATCGCGTCCACGGGGATCACACCGATCGTCGACGTGCGCTTGTTGCGCTCCGCCGACAGGTAGCCGCGGCCCTGCTCGACCGTGAGGTCGATCGCGAGCCGTCCCTTGGCGTTCACGGTCGCGATGTGCATCGCGCCGTTGAGGACCTCGAAGTCGGACGTGGTCTGGATGTCGGCCGCCGTCACCTCACTCGGGCCGCGCTTGTCGAGGCGCAGCGACACCGGCTCCTCGCTGCTGCAGCGCAGCACGAGGTCCTTCAAGTTGAGGATGAGGTCGGTGACGTCTTCCTTCACGCCCGGGATGGTGTCGAACTCGTGGAGCGCCTCGTCGAAGCGCACCTGCGTGACGGCTGCGCCGGGGATGGACGACAGCAACGTGCGACGCAGGCTGTTGCCGAGTGTGTGACCGAAGCCCGGCTCGAGCGGCGAGATCACGAACGACTGGATGTTGCCTTCGGCCTCGCCGGCCTCGACCTCGGGACGCTGGATGATCAGCATGAGCTGCCTTCTTCTTCGCTTGCGGGGGGACTACTTGGAGTAGAGCTCGACGATGAGCTGCTCGCGCACGGGCACGTCGATCTGCTCGCGCAGTGGCATGTCTCTCACCGTCACTTGGAACGCGTCGGCGTTCACCTCGAGCCACTGCGGGATCGCACGGTCGATGGTGTCGAGGTTGTGGCGCACCACGATGTTCTTCTTGGCCTTGTCGCCGAGCGTGATCACGTCTTCCTTGCGCACCTGGTACGACGGGATGGTCACGCGCTTGCCGTTCACAAGCACGTGGCCGTGACGGACGAACTGGCGGGCCTGGTTGCGGCTGGCCGCGAAGTTGGCCCGGAAGACCACGTTGTCGATGCGCTGCTCGAGCATGCGCAGCAAAATCTCGCCGGTGATGCCGGCCTCGGAGTTGGCAGCGGCGTACATGTTGCGGAACTGCTTCTCGAGCACGCCGTAGATGCGACGGGCCTTCTGCTTCTCGCGCAGCTGGATGAGGTACTCGCTCTCGCGGATGCGACCGCGGCCGTGCTCACCAGGCGGATAAGGCTTGCGCTCCACCGGGCACTTCATCGACTCGCATTTCGCGCCCTTCAGGAACAGCTTCATCCGCTCGCGGCGGCAGAGCTTGCACACAGAAGCCGTGTACCGAGCCACTACACCCGCCTCCGCTTCGGTTGACGGCAGCCGTTGTGCGGGATCGGCGTGACGTCCTTGATGCCGACGACCTCGATACCCGTGTTCTGGATCGTGCGGATGGCGGTCTCGCGACCGGAGCCGGGGCCCTTCACCATCACGTCGACCTTTCGCACACCGTGCTCCATCGCCCGGCGCGCCACCGTCTCCGCAGCGAGCTGCGCCGCGAACGGCGTGCTCTTGCGGGAGCCCTTGAAACCGACGTTGCCCGACGACGCCCACGCGAGCGCGTTGCCCTGCTGGTCAGTGATCGTGATGATCGTGTTGTTGAACGACGACTTGATGTGCGCGACGCCGTACGCGACGTTCTTCCGCTCTTTGCGCTTCGGGCGTCGTCCACCCGCTGCCGGCTTGGCCACCGAGATCCTCTTCTTCTGCTCGTTCGACTACTTGCGGGCCTTCTTGCGACCGGCCACGGTCTTCTTCGGGCCCTTGCGCGTCCGCGCGTTCGTGCGCGTGCGCTGACCCCGGACTGGCAGGCCCCGGCGGTGACGGATGCCTTCGTAGCTTCCGATCTCCACCTTGCGCTTGATGTTGGCGGCGATCTCACGGCGCAGGTCACCCTCGACCTGCAGGTTGGCGTCGATCCACGACCGCAGCTTGGCGACCTCATCGTCGGTGAGGTCACGCACGCGCGTGTCACGCGACAAGTTCGTCTGGTCGCACACGGTCTTGGCGGTGGTGCGGCCCACGCCGAAGATGTAGGTGAGCGAGATCTCCAGCCGCTTCTCGCGGGGGATGTCGACGCCAGCGATTCGTGCCACTAGACCCCTAACCCTGTCGTTGCTTGTGCCGCGGGTTCGTGCAGATGACGCGCACCGACCCGTGACGACGGATCAGCTTGCACTTCTCGCACATCTTCTTGACTGACGGTCGAACCTTCACGCTGCACTCGTCTCGAACTACTTGTATCGGTAGGTGATGCGGCCACGGCTCAAGTCGTAAGGCGTGAGCTCGACCTGCACTCGGTCTCCCGGAAGGATTCGGATGTAGTTCATCCGCATCTTCCCGGAGATGTGCGCGAGCACCTTGTGCCCGTTCTCGAGCTCGACACGGAACATGGCGTTCGGGAGCGGCTCGACCACCGTTCCCTCCACCAGAATCGTGTCGTCCTTCGGCTTCGCCAGGGCTTCCACCCACCTCTTGTCAGGCCTACGCGGGCGCGCGAAACGCCCTCAAATACTCACTTGTGAGCCTGTCCAGGCTACACGGTCCCCACAGCCCTTGAAAAATCAGCGTTGTCACACTCCGGGCGCATCTGTGTATCACAGATCGTGATACGTTCACTCCTGATGCCCAAGGCCATCTCGGTGCGACTCGACGACGACGCTCTGCGCGCCCTCCGGATGCTGGAGAGCACGGGCGTGAGCCGGTCGGAGGCCATCCGCACCGCCGTCATCGAGGCAGCCGAACGGCGCCGCCGGCCCGAGGCGATCCGCGCGGAGGTCGCACGGATCGCCAACGACCCCGTCGACAGAGCCGAGATGGCCAGGGTGCTCGAGGAGATGGAGGATCTGAGTGACCCGTGGTGACATCCACGAGGTCCGGCTCGGCCAAGCGACCGGACATGAGCACGGCGGCCGGCGCTACGGCGTGATCGTCCAATCCGATGTGTTCGACGGCCTTTCGACCGTCATCGTCGCACCCACCTCTACGCAGGCGGTCGCCACATCGTGGCGACCCGAGATCGCCCTGGGGGGAAGGGTGACGCGCATCCTCGTCGAACAGACGAAGGTGATTGATCGACGTCGTGTCGGGCGCCGTGTGGGTCGCCTCAGCACCGAGGAGACCTGGGAGCTCGACGACGCGCTGCGGGCGATGCTCGGGTTGGGCTAGTGGAAGCCGAGCCGTTCGAGCTCATGGATCGGCCGCCCGTGCGGGTGTCGGGCCACGCCCCATCACACACCCCACCCTCAGCGACCCCTGGTCGCCTCCTTCAGATCACGGTGCTCCCGGCACGACGTCGTTGCCTCGGGTCGCCCACGCCGAGCTCACCTAGGCGCCGGCCTTGTCCTTCGACTCTCGCGCCGCGGCCCCGAACACACCCTTGGACATGGTCGAGCTCTCGGAATCGCGCCGACACCGGTAGATGTTGGCGCGGGCTTCATGGATGGTCGCGTCGTCGGGCGCGGCTGCCGAGGCCCATTCGACGAGGTGAGCAGCCAACCTCAGGTCGCCCTCTTCTGCGACCTGGCGGGCGCGATCCGCGAGGGCGGTCGCACCTCCCGCCAACGTGGCCACCTCGCGCGCGATCGCGCTGTCGGCCGCTGGCTTGAGCCGGGACGGGTTGCCGTCGTACCAGCCGCCGTACAAGCGCCAGAGGTTCCGAACGATGAACTCGGGCTCGTCGTAGACGGGTCGCAAGTACGGCCGCTCGAGGAGCTGGGACGGAGCCTCGACGGTATGGACGATGTCGTCGAGCGTGGCACCGGCGTTCATCATCGCCAACGTCTCGTTGAACAGGTGCTCGAGCAGGGCGGCTGTCTCAGTCAGCGCCTGATGCACGCGGTCAGCACCGACGATGGGCAGGCCGTGGCCTGGGAGAAGCGTCTCGGCATCGAGCTCCGCCATCGTGCGCAGCGCCGCTGCCCACTCCTTCGGGTAGCGCTGGACCTTCTGCGGGTTGCCACAGTTCGGTGAGGCCCAGATGAAGAGGTCGCCGGTGCACAGCACCCGACGCCCCGGCACGAACACCCAGGTGTGGTCGTCGGTCTCACCCCGAGCATGGTGGAGCTCGAAGTGCTCGCCGCCGACCTCGATGTCAAGCCGGTCGCGGTAGGTCTCGTCGGGATACCGGTAGTCGACCGGCCATTCGAAGCTGTCGATGCCGAACTGCCGGCGGTTGATCGCTCCGTTGTACCCCGCCGTCTCCTTGTAGCGGTCAAAACGAGCTGGGACCGCGGCGTGTGCCACGACGTGCGGTGCAGAAAGGCGGCGCTCGCGGTTCTCTTCCTCGTATCGCTCCACGCCGAAGCAGTGATCGATGTGTCCGTGCGTGTACACGACGGTGTGCACACTGCGATCAGTCCAGCTGCGCAGCGTGTCCCGCGCGGCTCCCGACAGCAGTGAGCTGCCGGTGTCGACGAGCAGGAGCCCGTCAGGGGTGTCGAACGCGCTGACGTTGGCAAAGGATGCGACGAAGCCGGTGTCGTCACGCACGACGGCGATCTCGCCGAGGTGGCGGAGCGGATGATGCTCGGAGGTGTCGACCTCACCGCGCCAGAGACGATCGGCGAGGTCGAGAACGTCGGTCACGGCGACCTCGAACTGCCTATTCCGGCAGCGTCAGGACTTCGGGGCCGTTGTGGGTGACCGCGATCGTGTGCTCGAAGTGCGCGGACCGACGGCCGTCTCGGGTGATCACGGTCCAGCCATCGCCGAGCACTTCGGTCTCGGCGCCGCCGGCGTTGACCATCGGCTCGATCGCGAGCACGAGCCCTTCCTTCAGCTTCATGCCCTTGCCCGCCGGTCCGTAGTTGGGGACCTGCGGCTCTTCGTGCATCGCGGTGCCGATGCCGTGCCCGACGTACTCGCGCACGACCGTGAACCCTGCGGCTTCGGCCCGACCTTCAACCGCGGCGCCGACATCGCCGAGACGCTTGCCCTCGACCACCTGCTCGATCGCGGCCTCCAGCGACTCTCGAGTGACGTCGATGAGGCGTTGCGACTCCTCATCGATGTCACCGATCGGCACGGTCACGGCCGCGTCGGCGTGCCAGCCCTCGATGATCGCCCCACAGTCAATAGAGAGGATGTCGCCGTCCTCGAGCACCACGTCCGCGCTCGGGATCCCATGCACGATGACGCCGTTCGGTGAGGTGCAGACCACCGCGGGGAAGCCGTGGTAGCCGAGGAAGTTCGAGCGGGCCCCACGGCGGTCGATGACCTCACGGGCGACCGCATCCACGTCGAGCGTGCTCGCACCGGGCTTGGCGGCACGGATGCACTCCTCGTGCATCTCAGCAACGACCTTGCCAGCGCGCCGCATGAGGGCGATCTGGTCGGGTGTCTTGCGAGTGATCACAGTGGGTCAGGCGTCTTCGGTCATGCGCACCTCGACGGTGGCAACGAGCGACTCGAACACATCTTCGCTGTCGCCAATGCCGTCAACGTGCGCGAGCAGACCGCGGCGCCGGTAGAAGTGGATGAGCGGCAGTGTCTGGATCTCCCAGAGCTCGAGGCGCCGCATGACCGCCTCCTCGGTGTCGTCGTCGCGTTGGACGACGTCACTGCCGCAGACATCGCAGATCCAGTCTTCCTTCGGCGGGTTGTCGACGTGATACGTCGTCTGGCACTGCACGCACACTCGCCGCCCGGCGATGCGGTGCAAGGCGATCTCGGTTGGCACATCGAGATCGATGACGACGTCGAGGGGGAAGTCGGCGAGTACGCGTTCGAGCTCCTTCGCCTGGGGGACCGTGCGTGGGAACCCATCGAGCACGAAGCCGCGCTTGACGGCATCGGAGTTCGTCAGCACCTCCCTCACGACACCAATGACGATCTCGTCCGGAACGAGCTCGCCCCTGTCCATGTAGCGCTGCACTTCGAACCCGAGCTCCGTGCCCTCGTTGATGGCCGCTCGGAACACGTCGCCGGTCGCGAGGTGGATGACGCCGTAATGCTCGGCGAGCCGAGAAGCCTGGGTGCCCTTGCCGGCTCCCTGCTTGCCCAGCAGCACCAAGTGGGGGCCGCGGTCAGACATGGGTGTTAGGAGAGGAATCCCTCGTAGTTGCGCATCATGAGCTGGCTATCGATCTGCTTCATCGTCTCGAGTGCGACACCCACCGTGATGAGCAGTGCAGTGCCGCCGAACGGGAACTGCTCGATGTCCCACAGCGCGAACACGAGCAGCGGTGTGATCGCGATGAAGGCAAGGAACAGCGATCCCGGCAGCGTGATGCGGTTGAGCGTCTTGGCGAGGTACTTCTCGGTGGGCGGACCCGGACGAATCCCTGGGATGAACCCACCTTGCTTGCGGATGATGTCGGCCTGTTGCATCGGGTTGAACGCGATCGCGGTGTAGAAGTACGCGAAGAAGATGATCAGGATCGTGTAGAAGCCGATGTAGAACCAACCCTGGTTGTTGACCAGGTTGTCGTTGATCCACTCCTGCACACCTTGGGCGCTGTTCCCCAGGGCCGATGCGATGAGCGCGGGGAACGATAGGATCGAGCTGGCGAAGATCACCGGGATCACACCCGACTGATTGACCTTCAGCGGGATGTAGGTGCTCTGGCCGCCGTACATGCGGCGCCCGACCACACGCTTCGCGAACTGAACGGGGATGCGGCGCTGCCCGGACTCCACGAACACGATCGCGACGATCATGCCGATGCCGATGGCGAGCACGACGAAGAACTGGAGCGCGCTGCCCTCGCTGTAGACGGCGCCCCCCTGCGCCGGCAGCGTGGAGACGACCGACGCGAAGATCAGGATCGACATGCCGTTGCCCACTCCACGCTGGGTGATGAGCTCGCCGAGCCACATCACCAACGCGGTGCCGGCCGTCCAGGTCATGACGATCAGGGCCGCACGACCGGCGTTGAAGTCCGGGATGAAGTCGATGTCGTTCGGGAGGCCAGAAGCGCTGAGCCCGATCAGGCCACCCTTGCCCTCGTGCAGCGCAAACACGAAGCCCGTGGACTGCATGAGCGCGAGCGCCACGGTGAGGTAGCGCGTCCACTGCGTGATCTTCTTCTGACCGGTCTGTCCTTCTTGCTGCCACTGCTCGAGCTTCGGGATCACCACGCCGAGCAGCTGCATGATGATCGACGCGGTGATGTACGGCATGATCCCGAGGAAGAACACCGCGACGTTCGTGATCGCGCCACCGGAGAAGAGGTCGAGGAACCCGACGACGCCACTGTTCGCTGACGCGTCCTGAAGGTCTTTGATCGCGTTGAAGTCGACGTACGGAACCGGGATGTGCGCGCCCAGCCGGTACACGCCGACGATCAGCAGCGTGAAGAGGATCTTGGACCGGAGGTCCGGCACCCGGAACATGTTCCGGAGTCGGGAGAGCATTGGGGCTGGATCAGCCTTTCGCCTGGGGCTCGGTCAGCCTAACGGTTGGTCAACGCGTTGTTTCCGCCGGCCGGGGGACGCCGATCGCCCCACGGCGGCGGGATCACCTCGGTAGAACCGCCTGCCCCCTCGATCGCGCTCTTGGCGCTCGCCGAGAACGCGTGGGCCCTCACGGTGAGCCCCTTGCCGAGCGTGCCGCCACCCAGCACCTTCACGAGACCCTGCTTCGCGACCAGACCGTGCGCGCGCAGCTCATCGGGGCCAACGGTGCTTCCTGCGTCGAACCGCTCGAGCGTGTCGAGGTTGACGACGGCGTACTCGACTCGAAACGGGTTGCGGAATCCGCGCGCCTTCGGGGTGCGTCGGTGCAGCGGCGTCTGACCACCTTCGAAGCCCGGCTTCACGTTGTCGCGCGCGCCTTGGCCCTTCATGCCGCGGCCCGCGGTCTTTCCACCCTTGCCGCCGATGCCGCGACCGACGCGCTTCGCCTTGGTCTTCGCGCCCTTCGGGGGCTTCAGGTCGTGCAGCTTGATGGTCATCTCTTCCCGCTCTCTGGCACTTCGCGCCGGGCCGCTCCACTCCATCTCGGCGAACGGCATCGCGCGGCGCAGGGTACCTGCGCCGCTGATCCTCGCCTCCGGCTCATACCTCTTCCACCTTCACGAGATGAGGGACGCGTCCGATCATCCCGCGGATCTCGGGACGGTCGGGGTGCTCCACCGTGTGATTGATGCGCCGCAGGCCGAGCGCGCGCAACGTGCCGCGCTGCTTGGGCTTGGTGCCGATCGCCGATCGGACCTGCGTGATCTTGAGGGTACCGGCCATGGCTTACGCGACCTCGGTGACTTCCGGCTTCGGGTTGTTGCGCTCGCGGTAGGCGCGCAGCATCCCGCCTGTCGACACCTCTTCCGGTGACTTGCCGCGCAGTGCCGCCACGTCCTCGGGTCGACGGAGCGACCGCAGACCTTCGATCGTGGCGCGCGCCACGTTGATCGCGTTCGACGATCCGAGCGACTTGGCGAGCACGTCGTGCACACCGGCGGCTTCGAGGATCGCCCGGGCCGCGCCACCGGCGATCACGCCGGTACCGGGTGCGGCCGGCTTCAGCAGCACGCGCGCAGCGTCGTGCTCACCGATGATCTGGTGCGTGATCGTGGAGCCGGCAAGCGGCACGTTGAACTGCGCCTTGCGGCCTTCTTCCATGCCCTTCTGGATCGCGGCGGGCACTTCCTTGGCCTTGCCGTACCCAAGACCCACGTTGCCTTCGCCGTCACCCACGACCACGAGCGCGGTGAACGAGAACCGCCGGCCGCCCTTGACCACCTTGGCGACGCGGTTGATCGCGATCACGCGCTCTTCGAACTGACCCTCAGGCACCTAGAACTCCAATCCTGCTTCGCGTGCGCCGTCGGCAACCGCCGCAACGCGCCCGTGGTAGCGGAAGCCACCGCGGTCGAACACCACGGACGTGACGCCCGCAGCCTTGGCGCGCTCACCGATGCGCTTACCCACGCTCTTGGCCGCATCAACGTTGGCGGTCACGCCGCCACGAGCGTCCTTCTCCATCGTCGACGCCGACGCCAACGTGCGACCTGTCGTGTCGTCGATCACCTGCGCGTACACATGCCGGGCCGAACGGAACACTGAGAGGCGCGGGCGCGCGGCGCTGCCCCGCACGTGCTTGCGCACACGACGGTGGCGGCGCTGGCGACTGGCGACCTTGCGGAGCATCTCTCCTCTCTTCCCTACTTGGCCGACTTGCCGGCCTTGCGCAGCACGCGCTCGTCGACGTATCGGATCCCCTTGCCCTTGTAGGGCTCGGGCTTGCGGATCTTGCGGATGTTGGCCGCGACCTGACCGACGAGCTGCTTGTCGCAGCCGCGGACGGTGATGCGCGTCGGCTGGGGCACCTCGAACGTGATGCCGTCGGGTGCCTCGAACTGCACCGAGTGCGAGAACCCGAGCTGGAACTCGAGCTTGTTCGGCCCTTGCGCCGTGCAGCGGTAGCCGACGCCCTGGATCTCGAGCTCCCGGGTGAAGCCTTCGGACACCCCGGTCACCAGGTTGGCGAGCAGCGAACGGGTGAGACCGTGGAGCGCGCGGTTCTCGCGCTCGTCGTCGGGACGCGTCACGACGAGGTCGTCGCCCTCGCGCGCGACCGTGATCGACGCCGGCGCTTCGTGCTCGAGCTCCCCCTTGGGGCCCTTCACCCGCACGCGCGCGCCTTCGATCGCCACCTCGACCCCCGACGGGATCGGAATGGGCTGTTGGCCGACTCGTGACATTCGTGCTGCGACCTTTCTCCGCTCTTAGCGCTTCGCGCTGGGCCTCTGGGCCCCGTCTCGGGCGGCGCAGGGTACCTGCGCCGCGATTCCTCGCCTCACCAGACGTGACAGAGGACTTCGCCGCCGACCTTGCGCTGGCGCGCTTCACGGTCGGTCATGAGGCCCTGGTTGGTCGAGAGGATCGCGATCCCCATCCCACCGAGCACGCGGGGCACATCGGTGGCCTTCGTGTACACGCGCAGCCCGGGCTTCGAGACGCGCTGGATGCCCGAGATCGTGCGCTTGCGGTCGGGCGTGTACTTCATGACGATCCGGAGCTTCTGGCCGGGACGCTCGGGGTCGTCCTCGACCGCGAAGTCGGTGATGTACCCCTCCTTGGCGAGGATGCCCGCGAGCGCGGCCTTCAGCTTCGACGCCGGCATCACGACGTCATCGTGGAACGCAACGTTCGCGTTCCGGATGCGCGTGAGCATGTCGGCGACGGGATCGGTCATCGTCATGTGCGCACCCCCCTCACCATGAGGCCTTCGTCACGCCGGGGATCTCGCCGGCGTGCGCCATCTCGCGAAAGCAGATCCGGCACAGCCCGTACTTGCGGTACACCGCGCGCGACCGGCCACACCGCCGACACCGCGTGTAAGCGCGCACCTTGAACTTCGGCTTGCGCTGCTGCTTCTGGATCAATGCCTTCTTCGCCAACGGTCAGCCCTCCTCGCCGGCATCGCGGCGGAACGGAAATCCGAGCGCACGCAACAGCGCGCGCCCGTGGTCATCGGTCGTCGCGGTGGTCACCATCGTGATGTCCATGCCGCGCACCGTGTCGATCTTGTCGTAGTCGATCTCCGGGAAGATCAGCTGCTCGGTCACGCCGAACGTGTAGTTGCCGCGCCCGTCGAACGAAGTGGTGCTCATGCCGCGGAAGTCACGGATGCGGGGGATCGCGAGGCTCACGAGCCGGTCGTAGAACTCCCACATCCGGTCGCCGCGCAACGTGACCTTCGCGCCGATCGCGTTGCCTTCCCGCAGCTTGAAGCCGGCGATCGACTTCTTCGCCTTGGTGACGAGCGGCTTCTGCCCGGTGATCACGCTGAGGTCAGTCACCGCGCCGTCGAGCAACGACGCGGTCTGCGTCGCGAGGCCGACACCGCAGTTGAGGACGATCTTCTCGAGCCGCGGCACCTGCATGACGTTCGAGAGGCTGAGCTCGCGCTGGAGCGCGGGCCGGATCTCGTCGTCGTAGCGCGCCTTGAGGCGCGGCTTCTCGCGCGTCGGTGCAGCCACTACTGCCCCGCTCTCGGCGCTTCGCGCCGGGCCGCTCGGGCCCCGCAGGGTACCTGCGTCGCTTGTCCTCGCCTCATAGGTCCTTCCCGCACTTCTTGCAGACGCGCCGCTTCTCGCCGCCCTCGACGACGTATCCAACCCGCGTGCGTCCGCACCCGCCGTGGACGATCGCGACGTTCGATATCGGCAGCGCCATGTCCTTGTCGATGATCCCGCCCTGCTGCGTCGACTTGGTCGGCCGCTGGTGGCGCTTGGCAAGGTTCACGCCGTCGACGATCACCATGCGCCGCTCGGGGATGACGCGAGTGATCTCGCCTTCCTTGCCGACGTCCTTGCCGGAGAGGACCACCACTCGGTCGCCCTTGCGCAGCTTGAGCTTGAGGGGTGCGTCAGCCATCACAACACCTCCGGGGCGAGGGAGACGATGCGCATGAAGCGCCGATCGCGCAGCTCGCGACCCACCGGGCCGAAGATGCGCGTGCCGCGGGGCTGGAGCTGGTCGTTGATGAGCACCGCTGCGTTCTCGTCGAAGCGGATGTAGCTGCCGTCGGGACGGCGGCGCTCCTTCTTCGTGCGCACGACGACGCACTTCACGACCTCGCCCTTCTTGACGGGCGCGCCAGGCACGGCGTCCTTCACGGTGGCCACGAAGATGTCGCCGATGCCCGCGTAGCGCCGCCGGGTGCCCCCGAGGACCTTGATGCACAGGACCTCGCGAGCGCCCGAGTTGTCGGCGACCTTCAGGCGGCTTTCTTGCTGAATCACGAGCTATCGGGCCCTCTCGAGTACTTCGACGACGCGCCAGCGCTTGAGGTGCGAAAGGGGACGCGTCTCGCTGATGCGCACGCGGTCGCCCTCTTTGGCGTCGTTGGCTTCGTCGTGCGCGTAGAACTTGCGGGTGCGCTGCAGCGTCTTACCGTAGCGGCGGTGCCGCACGCGGTCGGTGACGGCGACGACGACGGTCTTGTCCATCTTCGCGGACACGACCGTGCCTTCCCGCACCTTTCTGGTCGCGCGCGCTGCCTTCTCCTCGCCTGCCATCAGCCGTCACCTTCTTCTGTTTCGGCTGCCTCGATCTCGCGCTCGCGCAAGAGCGTCTCGCAGCGTGCGATGTCCTTCCTGACCTGCCCGATGCGGGCGTGGTTGTCGAGCTGCCCGGTCGCGTTCTGGAAGCGCAGGTTGAACAGCTCCTCCTTCGAGGTGCGCAGACGGGTGACGAGCTCGCCGTCACTCATGTCACGCAGCTCCTTGATCGGCGCGGGCATCAGGCTTCATCCGTTCTCAGCACGAAGCGGGTCTTGATCGGCAGCTTGTGCATCGCGAGGCGCATCGCCTCGCGGGCGATGTTCTCGGGCACGCCGGCGAGCTCGAACATCACGCGGCCGGGCTTCACGACCGCAACCCAGTGCTCCGGGTTGCCCTTGCCCGAACCCATGCGCGTCTCGGCCGGCTTCTGCGTGACCGGCTTGTCGGGGAAGACGTTGATCCACACCTTCCCACCACGCTTGATGTGCCGGGTCATCGCGATACGAGCGGCCTCGATCTGGCGGTTGGTGATCCAGCCGGGCTCGAGCGCCTGGATGCCGAAGTCGCCGAAGTGCACGCGCGTCGCGCCCTTGGCCTGTCCCTTGCGGCGGCCGCGTTGCACCTTGCGGTGACGGATCTTGCGCGGCATCAACATTCTTGCTGCGCTCCCACTCCGCTACTTCCGCTTCGCTCCATCCGCTGCGTTCGCTCCGCAGTCCTTTGGCAAGCCGTCATAGTCAGCACCTAGTCCTCGTCGCCGTGGAACTTCGGCGCTTCATGGTGCTGACGGGTGCGGCGCTCGATCTCTTCCTCTTCGGCGAGGAGTCGCTCGAGCTCGGGGTCGGCTTCCTTCACGAGCGGGGTCGCCTCTTCGGGCACCTCGTCGGGCGCGCCCTCCACCGGCACCTCGACTGCTTCGTCGCGCCGGCGCCGACCACCACCGGCGCTGATGACACGCCGTCGTGGTGTCGCCTCGCCCGAGGTCTCGCCGACGGCCATGGCCGCCTCGCGCATCACCTTGTCCTCGGCCGCGGACTTGTAGGGGAGGATCTCGCCCTTGTAGATCCAGACCTTCACGCCGATGCGCCCGAACGTCGTGCGCGCTTCGGCGTTGCCGTAGTCGATGTCGGCGCGCAGCGTGTGCAGCGGCACTCGACCTTCGCGGTACCACTCCTTGCGCGACATCTCCGCGCCGCCGAGACGGCCGCCGCACTGCACGCGGATGCCCTGGGCGCCGGCCTTCATGGCGGTCTGCACCGCGCGCTTCATGGCGCGCCGGAAGGAGACACGCCCGGCGAGCTGGTCGGCGACACCCTGCGCGATGAGCGTGGCGTCGAGCTCGGGCTGCTTGATCTCCTGGATGTTGAAGTGGATCTTCGGGTTGCCGGTGATCTTCATCAGCCCGGCGCGCAGCTTGTCGGCCTCGGAGCCGCGGCGGCCGATCACGATGCCGGGGCGCGCGGTGTACACGTCGACGCGCAGGCGGTCACGAGTGCGCTCGATCTCGACGCGACTGACCGCCGCGTGGGGAAGCTGCTTGCGCAGGAAGTCGCGGATCTCCCAGTCCTCGATGAGGCTGTCGTTGTACTCCTTGCCCTCCGCGAACCACCGCGACTTCCAGTCGGTGGTGATCCCGAGGCGGAACCCATAGGGGTTGACCTTCTGGCCCATCTATCCCGCTCCTGGCACTTCGTGCCGGGCGCTTCGCGCCCGCCGTCGTCCTCTTTGGTCGCCGTCGCGAGCGACGGCTCCTGCCCCGGCTCGGGCGGCACGGGATACCCGTGCCGCTGATCCTCGCCTCATTACGTGTCCTTCTTCGGCGCGCGCTTCGTCGCCTTCTTCGTCGACTTCTTGGTCGTCTTGGCCGCCTTCTTCGCCGGCTCGGCCTTCTTCGCCGTCTTCTTGGCGGACTCGGCCTTCTTTGCGGTCTTCTTGGTGGTCTCAGGCTTTCTTGGTCGCCTCCGCGACGCTCCGGCTCCTGCGTCATCGGTCGGCGAAGCCGCCGATGCCGCGGCCGCCTTCTTCGTCGTCTTCTTCACCGTGCGCTTCGCGGGCGCCGCGTCCTCGTCGTGCTCGTGCTCGTGGTCATGATCGTGATCGTCGTGATCGTGGTCGTGCTCGACGGCGGGCCGCGCGCGACGCGTCGGGCGCGGTCGGCCCACACCGGCGGCGCTGGCCTGGCGGCGCTTCTCCAGGTCATCACTCTCGAAGCGCGAGAGCACGATCGTGATGTGGCTCGTGCGCTTGTTGATCCGCACACCGCGACCACGAGCCCGTGGGCGCCAGCGCTTGAGGATCGGACCCTCGTCGGCGTATGCCCGCTTCACGAACAGCTCGTCTTCGGGCACGTGATCGTTGTGCTCGGCGTTGGCGACCGCGGAGTCGAGGAGCTTGCCCACGTCGCGCGCGACGCCCCGCTCGCAGAGGCGCAGCGTGTCGCGCGCGTCCGCGATGTCTTGGCCCGCGATGAGCTTGAGGACCGGTCGGATCTTCGTGGGCGAAGTCCGCAGGTAGCGCAGGCGCGCCGCGGTCTCAGGCACCTGGCCCCTCTCGTCTCGCCGATCGCTCCTGTCCGGAGTGGATGCGGAACGTGCGGGTGGGTGCGAACTCGCCGAGCTTGTGCCCCACCATCGCCTCGCTGATGTAGATCGGCACGTGCTTGCGGCCGTCGTGCACCGCGATCGTGTGACCGACCATCTCGGGCGTCACCGTCGAGCGGCGCGACCACGTCTTGATCACGTTCTTGGTGTTGGCCGCGTTCTGCTGCTCCACCTTCTTGAGAAGATGGTCGTCGACGAACGGGCCCTTCTTCAGGCTGCGAGGCACGCGCTACCTCCGGCTTCCACGACCGCGCCGCCGGCGCACGATCTGCTCGCTGGACTTCTTCTTCTTGCTGCGGGTGCGGCCCTCGGGCTTGCCCCACGGCGACACCGGGTGACGACCACCCGAGGCCTTGCCCTCACCACCGCCGAGCGGGTGGTCGACCGGGTTCATGGCGACACCGCGCACGTGCGGGCGCTTGCCCTTCCACCGGTTCCGTCCCGCCTTGCCGATCTTCACCAGCGACGCTTCGGCGTTGCCGACCGCGCCGATCGTGCCGCGGCAGTCGATGTCGACGCGACGCATCTCCGTGGACGGGAGGCGGAGCGTCGCGAACTGACCTTCCTTGGCGACGAGCTGGATGGCCGCGCCCGCACCACGTCCGAGCTTGCCGCCGGCGCCGGGCTTGAGCTCGACGTTGTGCACGGTGGTGCCGACGGGGATGTAGCGCAGCGCCATCGCGTTGCCGGCGCGGATCTCCGCGCCATGCCCGCTCTGGAGCATGTCGCCGACGGCCACACCGGTGGGGGCGATGATGTAGCGCTTCTCGCCGTCGAGGTAGTGGAGCAGCGCGATGCGCGCGTTGCGGTTCGGGTCGTACTCGATGCTCGCGACCTTCGCTGGCACGCCGTCCTTCTCACGCTTGAAGTCGACGGTGCGATAGCGCTTCTTGTGGCCGCCACCCTTGTGGCGAGTTGTCATGCGACCGTAGGAGTTGCGGCCGCCGGTCTTGGGCTTCGAGCGCGTCAGCGAACGCTCGGGCTTCGACTTGGTGATCTCGACGAAGTCCGAGACGGTCTGGAACCGGCGACCGGCACTCGTGGGCTTGCGCTTGCGGATCGGCATCAGCCGCACTGCTCCGCTCGCTGCGGCGCAGGGTACCTGCGCCGCGGGCGCTCGCTCTGGGTGTTCCGCTCACTCATCGTTCGCTTCACCTAGCTCCCGAAGATCTCGATCTTGTCGTCGCCCGCAAGGGTGACGATCGCCCGCTTCTGCGCCACCTTCGAGGCCCACGCACCCGTGCGGCGGTTGCGCTTGCGCTTGCCCGCGCGGTTGAGGGTGTTCACGTTCTTGACCTTCACGTTGAAGATCGACTCGATCGCCTGCTTGATCTCGATCTTGTTGGCGTCGTTGGCAACGAGGAACGTGTAGACGCCCGCGTCGTACTGCGCGTACGACTTCTCCGAGACGATGGGCTGGATCACGATGTCGCGAGAGTCGCGGCTCATCTCCATTGCCTCACTCGCTGCGAGCGGGGGTACCCCGCTCGCGGGCGCTCGTTCCGCTGCCTTCGGCAGGAGCCTCTTCGTCGACCGCGGCCTCGACCTTGGTTGCCGTGGTCGGTGCGGCCTTCGGCTTGACGGTTGCCTTGCCCGAGAACTTGGCGCTCGTCGTCTCGAGCGTGGTCTTCGAGAACACGATCCAGTCGTTGAGGATCACGTCGTGCGCGTTGAGCTCCTCGGGCACGACGATCTGCACCTTCGTGCCGAGGTTGCGGAACGACAGCCAGGTCGCGTGGTCCTTGCGGTCGAGCACGAGCAGCACGCGGGGGATGTGCTCCTTCGGCGGCCGGAGCCCGAGCGCGATGAGCACCTGCACTGCCTGCTTCGTCTTGGGCTCGCTGATGCCCCACTCGTCGACGACCTTCACGCGGCCCGCAGAAGCGCGGTCCGACAGCGCCGACTGGAGTGCGAGACGGATCATCTTCTTCGGGGTGCGCTGCGAGTAGTCGCGCGGCTTCGGCCCGTGCGCGACGCCACCACCTCGCCACTGCGGCGAGCGGATGGAGCCGTGGCGAGCGCGACCCGTGCCTTTCTGACGCCAGGGCTTCGCGCCACCACCAGCCACCTCGGCGCGCGTCTTGGTGCTGTGCGTGCCGGCGCGCTTGTGCGCGAGCTGCGCAGTGACGACCTGGTGCAGCACCGCGGTGTTCGGCTCGATCGCGAACAGCTCATCGGGCGCATCCACGGTGCCGGCCTTGGTGCCGGTCGCGCTCGTGACGTCGAGCTTCACGACGCAACCTCCTCGGCTTCGGGCTCAGGCTCGGGCGCGGTCTCTTCAGCAGCTGCGGCCTCGGGCGCTTCCTCGGTCTCGGCTTCCGGCGCGGGCGCTTCCTCAACAACTGGCTCTTCGCTGCGCGGCGTGAAGGTCGCGGGTCCGCCCTTCACCGCGTTGCGCACGAACACGACGCTGCCTGCGGGTCCGGGGACCGAGCCCTTGATGAGCAGCAGTCCGCGCTCGGCATCACCTTCGACGACCTCGAGGTTGAGCGTCGTCACGCGCGCGGAACCCATCTGGCCCGGCATGCGCATGCCCTTGAAGACGCGCGATGGCGTCGCGCACGCACCGATCGCGCCGGGCACGCGGTGGGCCTTGTGGTTTCCGTGGCTTGCGCCTTGGCCCTTGAAGTTGTGACGCTTCATGACACCGGCGAAGCCCTTGCCCTTGCTGATGCCCATCACGTCGACGCGCTCGCCCGCAGCGAACACATCCGCGGCGATGACTTGGCCAACTTGGTAGGGAGAGAGGTCGTCCACGCGCAGCTCGGCGAGCGTGCGCGCGGGCTCAGCGTTGGCCTTCTTCAGGTGACCGAGCTGCGGCTTCGACAAGCGCGCTTCCTTCGTGGGTCCGAAGGAGAGCTGCACGGCCGCGTAGCCGTCACGCTCGGGTGTCTTGAGCTGCACGACGCGACAAGGCCCGGCCTGGATCACGGTCACCGGCACCACCCGGTTCTCCGCGTCCCAGACCTGGGTCATGCCGACCTTGCGGCCCAGGATCCCTTTGACGGCGTTCACGAACTTCTCGTCTTCTTCTCTTCTTGTCTCTCACGCGAACGCTCCCCCGGCCCGTTGAGCCGGCGGAGCGTCATCTCGGTTGTGCCGTGCGGTTCTGCGAGAGGCGCAGCCTGCGCGGACGTAGGTTGGCCACACGATCCGGTCTGATGGAGCGCCGGACGGAGGACAAAGCCCCCACCCGACAAAGCCGGGAAATACTAGCGATTCAGCCCTGAGGCGGCGAATGGGGGCGGTGCCGGTCGAGCCTCCGAATGCGCAGGTTGCCGGCCAAGAGCAGCAGGGCGATCCCGAGAAGAATTGCGGGACCGCTGATGACGAGGGCCAACGGCCCACGAGTTCCCCACCCCGGATCTTCGAGGAGCAGCAGGTAGACCGGCCACAGGATCGCACCAATGATCAGCACCACGGCTGCGATCGCCAGCCACTGCGGGAGCGTCATCCTGCTCACTCCTCGCTCGACCGGCCCGTGAGCTTTCGACCAGCAGAAAGGCCGTGAAGCCGAGCCATTGGATCCCGCGGACGAGCCACCCCGAACGGCAAGAGGTCGGACCACGTCAGCCGACCTTCGTGCTCCGGGTACCGCAAGAACCAGGACCGGCTCACATCGGGCAGATCGTCCGGTCGCCGCCCGCCGGTCAGCCGTTCCATCTCGCGCCGCTCCCGCCGACCCACGGCCTCGATCGTACGGCGCGCCCGCCGCGTTCCGTGGCGCAGCGCGCCGTATGGGTCTAGTCCCATCGTCACACTGCGTGGGGTGCGGTCAGCCGAGGCCGCGGGCGTCTTGCTTCAGAGCGGTGTCGACGCAGAGGGCGGCGGCCACGACCAGGCTGCGGAGCGGGTCGTCGAGTTGGTCCTTGATCTCAACGACGTAGTTGTCCGCGGTGGTGAATGAAGTCTTGAGGAGGCCTTCCCACTTCTTCGTGATTCTGGCGATCTCGTTGCCGCTGGCGTCCTGGATATTGAAGTTCCAGGCTCGCCAGTTCTCCGCGTTCAGCGATCCGATTGGCTGACCGCCGACTTCGAGCGAGAAGCTGATCTTGCCGAACACGTTGTTCTGCTTCACCTGGCCGACTTCGGTGCCGTCGGGGCGGGTGATCGCGAAGCTCGACTTCACGATCTTGCGGGGCCGGGTGAGCACGAGGAGCACTTCGCCGCTCGCGTCGCGGATCTCGTAGGTGTGCGTCATGAACTGGTCGAGGCTGCTCACGAAGCGGAGCACCTTCTTTGCCGTCGATTGACCGACCTGCGCGACGGCACCGATCTCGTTGCCTTCTTGATCGAAGACCTTGTACTCGGTGACCAGCTCGATCAGCTTCGTCTTCTGGTTGACGACGAGGATCGCCTCGTTGAGCAGCTTGGAATCAGGCATCAACCCTCCAGGACCCCACCCCGCTCGTTGGTGACGAGCGAGAGCTAAGCGGTTTGGATCTTGATCTCGATGTCGACGCCGGCCGGGAGGTCGAGACGCTGGAGCGACTCGACCGTCTTGCCCGTCGGCTCGACGATGTCGAGGAGGCGCTTGTGGATGCGCATCTCGAAGTGCTCGCGCGAGTCCTTGTCGACGTGTGGTGACCGGACCACGCAGAACCGACGGATCTCCGTCGGTAGCGGGACCGGTCCCCTCACCTTGGCCTGCGTGCGCACGACCGTCTCGACGATCTTCTTCGTCGACTGGTCGATGATCTCGTGGTCGTACGCCTTCAGACGGATCCGAATCTTCTGGCCTTTCGAATCCGCCATCGCCCTGAGCCCTAGGTAGCCGACTACTTGTTGATCTTGACGACGCGGCCGGCGCCGACGGTGCGGCCACCTTCACGGATGGCGAACCGAAGACCCTCTTCCATGGCGATCGGCGCACCGAGCTGCACACTCATCTCGGTGTTGTCACCAGGCATGACCATCTCCGTGCCATCGGGCAGCTGGATGGCGCCGGTGACATCCGTCGTGCGGAAGTAGAACTGCGGCCGGTAGTTGGCGAAGAACGGCGTGTGACGGCCGCCTTCCTCCTTGGTCAGCACGTAGACCTGCGCCTCAAAGTCGGTGTGCGGCGTGATCGACCCCGGCTTCGCCAGGACCTGACCGCGCTCTACCTCCTCCTTCTTGGTGCCACGAAGCAGCGCGCCGATGTTGTCGCCGGCACGGCCCTCGTCGAGGAGCTTGCGGAACATCTCGACACCGGTACACACCGTCTTGGTGGTGTCCTTGATGCCGACGATCTCGATCTCCTCGTTGACCTTGACGATCCCGCGCTCCACACGACCGGTCACGACCGTGCCACGACCGGTGATCGTGAACACGTCCTCGATCGGCATGAGGAAGGGCTTGTCGACGTCACGAGTCGGCTCGACGATGTGCGAGTCGACGGCGTCCATCAGCTCGAGGATCTTCCCGGCCCACTCACCGTCACCCTCGAGCGCCTTCAGCGCCGACACGCGCACGATCGGCGTGTCGTCACCGGGGAACTCGTACTCGTTGAGCAGCTCGCGCACCTCGAGCTCGACCAGCTCGAGGATCTCCTCGTCGTCGACCATGTCGGCCTTGTTCAGCGCGACCACGATCGACGGCACACCCACCTGACGAGCGAGCAGCACGTGCTCACGAGTCTGCGGCATCGGGCCGTCGGTCGCCGCGACCACGAGGATCGCGCCGTCCATCTGCGCGGCGCCGGTGATCATGTTCTTGATGTAGTCGGCGTGGCCCGGGCAGTCGACGTGTGCGTAGTGACGGTTCTCCGTCTCGTACTCCACGTGAGCGATCGAGATCGTGATCCCGCGCTCCTTCTCCTCCGGCGCCTTGTCGATCTCATCGAACGCCGTGAAGGCCGTGTTCGAGTTCTTCTCGGACAGCACCTTGGTGATGGCCGCGGTCAACGTGGTCTTGCCGTGGTCGATGTGACCGATCGTGCCGATGTTGAGGTGCGGCTTGTTGCGCTCGAACTTGGCCTTGCTCATCGGAGCTCCTGTGTTCCTTTCGTGGTGACGTGCCGGAGGGCGACTATTCGCCTCGCACCCTGGCGGTGATCTCTTCTGCGATCGACTGCGGGACCTGTTGGTACGAGTCGAACTGCATCGTGTAGGTCGCGCGGCCTTGGGTGCGCGAACGGAGGTCGGTAGCGTAGCCGAACATCTCCGCAAGCGGCACCTGAGCACCCACCACCTGCGTGTTGCCGCGCTGCTCCATCCCCTCCACCTTGCCCCGGCGCGAGTTCAGGTCGCCGATCACGTCGCCCATGTACTCGTCGGGCATGACGACCTCGACCCGCATGATCGGCTCGAGCAGCGCCGGCTTGGCCTGCCTTGCCGCCTTCTTGAAGGCGATCGACCCTGCGATCTTGAACGCCATCTCGCTGGAGTCGACGTCGTGCGCCGACCCACCGGTGAGGATCGCTCGCACGTCGACGAGCGGATAGCCGGCGAGCACGCCGCCCTCCATCGCCTCCTGGATGCCAGCGTCGACCGCAGGGATGTACTCCCTCGGCACGTCGCCGCCACGAACCTTGTCGATGAACTCGTAGCCACCACCCGGGCCAGTCGGCTCCAAGCTGATGATCACGTCGGCGTACTGACCGCGACCACCCGTCTGGCGGATGTACCGCTCCTGGATGTCGTTGATCGGCTCGGTCACCGTCTCGCGGTAGGCCACCTGGGGCTTGCCGACGTTGGCGGCGACGGAGAACTCGCGCACCATGCGGTCGACGAGCACGTCGAGGTGCAGCTCGCCCATGCCCGAGATGATCGTCTGACCGGTGTCGTCGTCGGTGCGGACCTGGAACGTCGGATCCTCCTCGGACAGCGCCCCGAGCGTCTTGCCGAGCTTGTCCTGGTCGACCTTGGTCTTTGGCTCGATCGCGACGGAGATCACCGGCTCGGGGAACTCCATCCGCTCGAGCAGGATCGGCGAAGACGGATCGCACAGCGTGTCGCCGGTGCTCGTGGTCTTCAGCCCGACGGCCGCGACGATGTCACCTGAGAACACGCCTTCCTTGTCCTCGCGGTGGTTCGCGTGCATCTGAAGGATGCGACCGACGCGCTCCTTCTTGTCTTTGGTGACGTTCAGCACCTGGCTGCCCGTCGGGAGCTTGCCCGAGTACACGCGGAAGTAGGTGAGCTTGCCCACGTAGGGGTCGCTCATGATCTTGAACGCGAGCGCGGCGAACGGCTCGCTGTCGTCGGCGCTCCGCTCCACGGGATCGCCGCTCTTCACGTCAGTGCCGACGATCGCCGGGATGTCGACGGGGCTCGGCAGGTAGTCGACGACCGCGTCGAGCAGCGGCTGCACGCCCTTGTTCTTGAAGGCGGTGCCGCAGAGCACGGGCACGACCGAGTCGTTGATCGCCGCGGTGCGCAACCCGCGACGCAGGTCCTCGGCCGTGATCTCCTCTTCAGCCACGTACTTCTCGAGGATCGTCTCGTCGTGATGGCTCACGACGTCGATGAGCTCGTGCCGCCAGTGCTCGGCGTCGGCCTTCATGTCGCCGGGGATCTCCTCGGTCTCGTAGGTCTCGCCCATCCCGTCGTCCCAGACGAGCGCCTTCATCTGGAGCAGGTCGACGACACCCTTGAAGCTCGCCTCCGCGCCGATCGGCAGCTGGGTGAGCGCGACGTCGGCTTCGAGGCGGTCCTTGATCATCTCGACGCACCGGAAGAAGTCGGCGCCGACGCGGTCCATCTTGTTGACGAAGCACATGCGCGGCACGTTGTACTTGTTGGCCTGACGCCACACCGTCTCGGTCTGTGGCTCCACACCTGCGACCGCGTCGAACACCGCCACTGCGCCGTCGAGGACGCGCAGCGACCGCTCCACCTCGACGGTGAAGTCGACGTGGCCGGGGGTGTCGATGATGTTGATCCACGTGTCGCGCCACTTACAGGTGGTTGCTGCGCTCGTGATCGTGATCCCGCGCTCTTGCTCCTGGACCATCCAGTCCATGACCGCGGCGCCTTCGTGAACCTCACCGATCTTGTAGGTCTTACCCGTGTAATAGAGGATGCGCTCGGTCGTCGTGGTCTTGCCCGCGTCGATGTGCGCCATGATCCCGATGTTGCGGACGCGCGCGAGGGGGACCTCCCGGAGCACGGGACCGCCCTTGCCCTTGATCTCTTTCTCTGTGACTGCCATCTCTGCCTTCTCGCTTCTTCTCTTCGATCGTGTCGTGCTGTCGGGTCACCCCTCCCGGCCCAGGGAGGCACCGGACGGTGGAGGGCGAGTTCCGGACGCCGGCCGTAGCCGAGCCCGGAAGAGACCCGGGTCGGAGACCCGAGCGCCCGTCGGCCTGTGGCCGACGGCGGGAGCAGGGGCTCCGGAGGATGCGCGAGGCGTGCCGGCGCTCCGGTGTTCGTCCCGCAACCGGCTGGCGCCGGTCACGTGACCAACAAAGTCTACGAAGTGCCCGACCGCGCGACCGGAATCAAAAGCATCACCACCGGTAATGGGCGAATGCTTTGTTGGATTCCGCCATCTTCTGGAGGTCGTCCTTGCGCTTCATCGCCGCGCCGAGGCCATTGCTCGCGTCGAGGAGCTCCGCGCTGAGGCGCTCCGCCATCGTCTTCTCGCGGCGTTGGCGTGAGTAGCCGACGATCCATCGGATCGCGAGGGTGGTGGCACGGCGGGGGCGCACTTCTACCGGTACCTGGTAGGTCGCGCCGCCTACTCGTCTGCTTCGTACCTCAAGGGCTGGTCTTACGTTCTCGACCGCGCGCTTCAGGGTTGGGACTGGGTCGCCGCCTGTCTTCTTCTCGATGTCGGTCAGGGCGTCGTAGACGACCTTCTCGGCGAGTGAGCGCTTGCCTCGCTGGAGCACCTTGTTGACGAACTGGGTGACCACGACCGACCGGTAGATCGGGTCGGGGAGGAGGTCGCGCCGCGGCGCGGGCCCTTTGCGCGGCATCTCAGGCGTCCTTCTTGGTGCCGTAGCGGCTGCGCGCCTGACGGCGGTCGGACACGCCGGCCGCGTCGAGCGCACCGCGGATGATCTTGTAGCGAACACCTGGGAGGTCCTTCACGCGGCCGCCACGCACGAGCACGATCGAGTGCTCCTGGAGGTTGTGACCGACACCCGGGATGTACGCCGTGACCTCGTGTCCTGACGTGAGTCGCACACGCGCCACCTTGCGGAGCGCGGAGTTCGGCTTCTTAGGGGTGTGGGTGAAGACGCGCGTGCAGACGCCCCGCCGCTGGGGCGAACCCTTGAGCGCGGGCGCCTTGGACTTCTCGCGCTTGGTCTCACGGCCCTTTCGGACCAGCTGCTGGATGGTCGGCAACGTCTTCCCTCATGTCCCTAGGTACACAAAACCGGACCGAGTGAGGTTAGTGCTCCTCCCTCGCCCTTGCCGGGTCGGATCCGCTCGGCGCCGGGGTACCCGGCGCCGCCCTTCGGGTCGCTACTCCTCCGTACCGGTCCCCTCGTATCCCTGCTCGGGCAGCTCGACGACCGGTGCGATCGTGCCGTAGTCCTCCGCCTCACCGATGACCGCGCCACCAGCGCTCGGCGCGAGCGGATCGGGGGTGCCGATGGAGTCGCGCAGGTACGCGGCCATCGCCTCGGCGTCGATGTCGGTTGAGTAGAAGGGCAGCGGCTCGTAGTCGGGCGCCTCGGTCGTGATCTCCCGGTAGACGGGCATGCCCGTGCCAGCCGGGATCAGCTTGCCGATGATCACGTTCTCCTTGAGCCCGAACAGGCCGTCGGTCTTGCCCTCGATCGCCGCTTCGGTGAGCACACGGGTGGTCTCCTGGAACGACGCCGCCGAGAGCCACGAGTCGGTGGCCAGCGAGGCCTTGGTGATCCCCATGAGCTCGGGGCGACCCTCGGCCGGCTGCTTGCCGTCCTCGACGAGCTGGCGGTTCATCTCGGCGTAGAGACGCGCATCCACCTTCTCGCCCGGCAGGAACGGCGAGTCGCCCGGCTCCGACACCGCGACCCGGCGCAGCATCTGACGCACGATCACCTCGACGTGCTTGTCGTGGATCGACACGCCCTGCTCCCGGTACACGCGCTGCACCTCGTCGGCGAGGTACTGCTGAGTGGCGCGGATGCCCGCGACCTCGAGCAGCTCCTTCGGGTTGCGCGGCATGTCTTCGGCGTATGCCGTCGCCGACTCTGGTCCGCGAACGGCCGCGTACTGCCGTGCGTGGCGCATGGTGGTCATGAGCGGGTCGCCCACTTCCACGTCCACGCCGTGCTTGACCAGTGGGTAGAAGATGTGGCGCTGCGTCGAGAACGCGCTCGGGTCCTGGAGGACCTCTTCACCCTTGTCGGTGACCACGTGGATCACCGGCTCACCACGGTCGTTCTCCGAAAGGTGCACCGTGCCGGACACCGACGCGAGGCCGATGTAGACCTTCGGGCTCCGAGCCTCGAACAGCTCGACCACACGCGGCAGACCGTGGGTGATGTCCTCACCCGCGACACCACCGGTGTGGAACGTCCGCATCGTGAGCTGGGTGCCGGGCTCACCGATGGACTGCGCCGCGATGATCCCGACGGCCTCGCCGAGGTCGACCGGCTTGCCCGTCGCGAGCATCGTGCCGTAGCAGCGCGCGCACAGCCCGGTGAGGGAGTCGCACGTGAGCACGGAGCGCACGCGCACTCGCCCGATACCTTCCTTGCCGTCCATCTTGAGCGCTTCGACGTGCTCATCCTGGATCTCGGTGTTGCGCGGCATCGTCGACCCGTCGCTGAGCTTCACGTCTTCGAGCAGGCAACGGCCGAGAAGCCGCGTGTCGAGGAAGCGCGTGTCGGCGTCGGGCGTGATGCCCTCGACCCAGATGCCACGCGTCGCCTCGCAGTCCTCCTCACGGATGATGAGCTCCTGCGCCACGTCGACGAGTCGACGGGTGAGGTAACCGGAGTCGGCGGTGCGAAGCGCCGTGTCGGCGAGGCCCTTGCGGGCACCGTGCGTCGAGATGAAGTACTCGAGCACCGACAGACCCTCACGGAAGCTCGACTTCACCGGGCGCGGGATGATCTCGCCGCGCGGGTTGGCCACGAGGCCGCGCATGCCGGCGATCTGGCGCACCTGGACGATGTTCCCGCGAGCACCCGAGCCGACCATCATGTCGATCGGGTTGAACTGCTCGGAGGACATCTCTGCCTCCATGGCGTCCTTCACCTGGTCCGTGGCGTCGGTCCAGATCTCGATCTCCTTCTGGCGACGCTCGTCGTCGGTGATGATCCCGCGGTCGTACTGCTGCTCGATCTTGTCGGCCTCAGCTTCGAAGTGCTCGAGGAGCTGACCCTTCGTGCTCGGCGTCTTCACGTCGGCCATCGAGATGGTGAGACCGGCGCGCGTCGAGAACTCGAACCCGAGGTCCTTCAGGTTGTCGAGGCTCGTCGCCACTTCGGCCCGCGAGTAGCGCTCGACGAGCTCGCTGACGATCGCGGTGAGCTCGCGCTTCTTGAGGCCCGCCCTCGCCGTCGCACCCTGGAACGGGAAGTCGGGCGGGAAGGCCTCATTGAAGAGGAAGCGGCCGAGCGTGCTCTCGACGATGACGGTGCCATTACCGTCGTCGCCGCGAACCACCACGCGGTCCTCGTTCTTGGCGTCGCGCGCCGGGAACTCGTCGGCCGGGAAGCGGCCGGCGGGCATGCGCACCTTGATCTTGGCGTGCAGGTCGATGCCGTCAGGCCCCGAGCCGTTCTCGCCGGTGTGCCGCTGGTCGTACGCGAGCACTGCCTCGTCGAGCGACGAGAACACGCGGCCTTCGCCGTGCGCGCCGTCGACCACCTCGGTGAGGTAGTAGCAGCCGATGATCATGTCTTGAGACGGCACCGCGATTGGACGGCCGTGCGCGGGCGACAAGATGTTGTGCGCCGAGAGCATGAGGATGCGCGCCTCGGCCTGCGCCTCCGAGGAGAGCGGTAGGTGCACGGCCATCTGGTCGCCGTCGAAGTCGGCGTTGAACGCCGCACACACGAGCGGGTGGATCTGGATCGCCTTGCCCTCGACGAGCACCGGCTCGAACGCCTGGATGCCGAGGCGGTGCAGCGTTGGCGCGCGGTTCAGGAACACCGGGTGCTCCTTGATGACCTCTTCGAGCACGTCCCACACCTGCGGGCGGGCGCGCTCGACCATGCGCTTGGCCGACTTGATGTTCTGCGCGAACTCGAGGTCGACGAGCCGCTTCATCACAAACGGCTTGAAGAGCTCAAGCGCCATCTGCTTGGGCAGACCGCACTGCTGGAGCTTGAGCTGCGGGCCGACGACGATGACCGAACGGCCGGAATAGTCGACGCGCTTGCCGAGCAGGTTCTGACGGAAGCGACCCTGCTTGCCCTTGAGCATGTCGGACAGCGACTTGAGCGCGCGGTTGCCGGGGCCCGTGACGGGACGCCCGCGGCGGCCGTTGTCGAACAGCGCGTCGACGGCCTCCTGGAGCATGCGCTTCTCGTTGTTGATGATGATCTCTGGCGCGCCGAGGTCGAGGAGTCGCTTCAACCGGTTGTTGCGGTTGATCACGCGGCGGTAGAGGTCGTTGAGGTCCGAAGTCGCGAAGCGGCCACCGTCGAGCTGCACCATCGGGCGCAGGTCGGGCGGGATGACCGGCACGGCGTCGAGCACCATCCCCATCGGGGAGTTGATGGTCTTGCCGTGCATGTCGAGCCGGTTGAATGCGCTCGTGACCTTCAGCCGCTTGATCGCCTTCGCCTTGCGCTGACCCTTGGCCGTAGCGATGGTCTCCTTGAGACCCTGCTCCTCCTCGGACATCTCGAGGCGCGAGATGAGGTCCTTCACGGCCTCGGCGCCCATGGCGCCGGTGAAGTACTCGTCGAAGCGGTCGCGCAGGTCGCGCCACACGCGCTCGTCGTCGACTATCTGCTTCGGTGCGAGCTTCTCGAACGTGATCCACACCGTCTTGAGGTGCTCGACCTCGGCGTTGACCCGGTCGTTGATCTCCTCGACGTCCTTGGCGCGCGCCTTCTCGGCCCGCTCGAGGTCGGCCTTCCGGGCATTGCCGCTCGGCGACGCCTTCTCGAGCTCCTCGATCTCCTTCTCGAACTCCTGGTCACGCGCCGCGAGCCGAGTGGCGCGCTCCTTCTCGAAGTCCTCGAACTCGCCGCGGATGTCGGCTTCGAGCTCGGGCATGTCCTTGTGCCGGTGCTCCTCGTCGACCGAGGTGATGAGGTGCGCGGCGAAGTAGATGACCTTCTCGAGCGTCTTCGGCGCGATGTCGAGCAAGTAGCCGAGACGGCTCGGGACACCCTTGAAGTACCAGATGTGCGTGACGGGCGCGGCCAGCTCGATGTGGCCCATGCGCTCGCGCCGCACCTTCGAGCGCGTGACCTCGACGCCACAGCGCTCGCAGATGATGCCCTTGAACCGGACGCGCTTGTACTTGCCGCAGTAGCACTCCCAGTCCTTGGTGGGCCCGAAGATCTTCTCGCAGAACAAGCCGTCCTTCTCGGGCTTGAGCGTGCGGTAGTTGATCGTCTCGGGCTTCTTCACCTCGCCGTTGGACCACATGCGGATCTGCTCCGCGGTGGCCAGCGCGATGGACAGCCGTGCGCTCTCGTTCACGTCATGCATCTACATCTCCGCTCTCGGCGCGATACGACTGGCAAGGCTCGCTCGGTGCCGGGATACCCGACGCCGCCCTCCGGGCCGCTCGCCGCGGCGCCGGGCCGACCTCGTGACGTCGGTGCACTCGTCAGTCATCAGTACCTGCTTGCTTGTTCGCGGGCTCGGGCTGCGTCTTCTTCGTCGGTGCCGCGCTCGGGCCTCGACAGGTCGATGCCGAGCGCTTCGGTGGTGCGGAACGCGTCCTCGTCGAGCTCGCGGATCTCGACCTCCTGGCCGAGCTCGTTCATCACGCGCACGTTGAGGCAGAGCGCCTGCATCTCCTTGATGAGCACCTTGAAGCTCTCGGGGATGCCGGGCTCGGGGATGTTCTCGCCCTTGACGATCGCCTCGTAGACCTTCACGCGGCCGAGGACGTCGTCGGACTTGATGGTGAGGATCTCTTGGAGCGCGTACGCGGCGCCGTAGGCCTCGAGGGCCCACACCTCCATCTCACCGAAGCGCTGGCCACCGAACTGCGCCTTCCCACCCAGCGGCTGCTGGGTGATCATCGAGTACGGGCCAGTGGAGCGCGCGTGGATCTTGTCGTCGACAAGGTGCGCGAGCTTCAGGATGTAGACGTAGCCGACGGTCACGGCGCGGTCGTATGGCTCACCGGTGCGACCGTCGTAGAGCATGGCCTTGCCGTCGTTGTCGACGAGGCGCTGCCCGTCGTCGCCGTCGGTGTTGAGCTTCTCGAACAGCTGCTGGATCGTGCCGGTGACACCGCCCTGGTCGACCTCGTCCCAGTGGGCGCCGTCGAACACCGGGCTGCTCACCCACACCGAGGGCTCGGTGATGGTGCGCGTCTTGGAGTCGACGCGCGGACCGCGCCGCTTGCCCTCCCAACCGTGACGCGCCACGTAGCCGAGGTGCGCTTCGAGCACCTGGCCCACGTTCATGCGGCTCGGCACGCCGAGCGGGTTGAGGATGATGTCGACTGGGGTGCCGTCGGCCATGAACGGCATGTCCTCGCTGGGCAGGATCTTGGCGATCACACCCTTGTTGCCGTGGCGGCCGGCGAGCTTGTCGCCCTCGCTGATCTTGCGCTTCTGGCCGACATAGACCCGCACCAGCTGGTTCACGCCCGGCGGGAGCTCGTGGCCCTCGTCGCGCGAGAACTTGCGCACGTCGATGACCTTGCCGGTCTCGCCGTGGGGGACCTTCAGCGAGGTGTCGCGCACCTCGCGCGCCTTCTCACCGAAGATCGCACGCAGGAGACGCTCTTCGGGCGTGAGCTCGGTCTCCCCCTTGGGGGTGACCTTGCCGACGAGGATGTCGCCGGGGCCCACCTCGGCACCGATGCGGATGATGCCGTCTTCGTCGAGGTCCTTGAGGATGTCCTCGGAGAGGTTCGGGATGTCGCGGGTGATCTCCTCAGCGCCGAGCTTCGTGTCACGCGCGTCGATCTCGTGCTCCTCGATGTGGATCGACGTGAGCACGTCGTCCTTCACGAGACGCTCGGAGATGACGATCGCGTCCTCGAAGTTGTGGCCCTTCCACGGCATGAACGCCACGAGGAGGTTCTTGCCGAGCGCGAGCTCGCCCCCGTGGGTGGACGGGCCGTCGGCGAGCACGTCGCCTTCCTTCACCGTGTCGCCGGTGTCGACCAGCGGCTTCTGGTTGATGCACGTGCCCTGGTTGGACCGGCGGAACTTCGAGAGCCGGTAGGTGACCTTGCCCTTGCGGGTGCCGCTGTCGTACTCGACGACGATCGCCTCGCCGGACACGTCGGTGATCCGACCGTCGCCCTCGGCGATGATCAGGTCGCCGGCGTCACGGGCGGCGCGTGCCTCCACACCGGTGCCGATGAACGGCGCCGTCGGGCGCAGCACCGGCACGGCCTGGCGCTGCATGTTGGCGCCCATGAGCGCGCGGTTGGCGTCGTCGTGCTCGAGGAACGGGATGAGCGACGTGGCCACCGACACGATCTGCTTCGGTGACACGTCCATGTAGTCGACCTCGTGCGGGTCGACGTAGGCGACCTCACCGCGCTTGGCCCGCACGAGCACCTTCTCTTCCTGGAAGTTGCCCTGCTCGTCGACGGCGGCGTTGGCCTGCGCGATGACGTAGCGGTCCTCGTCGTCGGCTGCGAGGTACTCGATCTTGCGGGTGGCCCGGCCGCTCTCGACCTTGCGGTACGGGGTCTCGATGAACCCGAACCGGTTGATGCGCGCGTAAGTAGAGAGGTAGCCGATCAGGCCGATGTTCGGGCCTTCCGGCGTCTCGATCGGGCACATGCGGCCGTAGTGGCTGGGGTGCACGTCTCGGACCTCGAACCCGGCCCGCTCGCGCGACAGACCGCCCGGCCCGAGGGCCGAGAGGCGGCGCTTGTGCGTGAGGCCGGCCAGCGGGTTGGTCTGGTCCATGAACTGGCTGAGCTGGCTGGAGCCGAAGAACTCCTTGATGGCCGCGACCACCGGCCGGATGTTGATGAGCGTCTGCGGCGTGATCGCCTCGACGTCCTGGGTGGTCATGCGCTCGCGCACGACGCGCTCCATGCGCGACAGACCCACGCGCACCTGGTTCTGGATGAGCTCGCCCACCGAACGCACGCGGCGGTTGCCGAAGTGGTCGATGTCGTCGCGGAAGTAGTCGTCGGGCTGGTCGTTCGAGTGCAGCTTCACCAGGTACGAGACCGTGGCGAGGATGTCGGCGCGCGACAGCTGGAAGTCGACCGGACCCTTCTCGGGGTCGGCGTTGGGGACCGCCAGCGCGTGCTTGGCGAGCGGAAGCTTCTTGTACTCGTCGGTGAGCTTCTTCGACACCTTGTGCCGGCCGACCTTGGCCATGTCATAGCGCTTCGGGTTGAAGAAGAGGTTCTCGAGCAGCTGGCGCGCGGAGTCGGGCGTCGGCGGCTCACCCGGACGCAACTTGCGATAGATGTCGATGAACGCGGCTTCCGCGTCCTCGGTGTTGTCCTTGACGAGCGTGTTGAGGATCGACTGGTACGGCGAACCGTTCGGGTCGAGGATGAGGTTCGCAAGCTCCTCGGGGCTCTCACCGAAGCCGAGCGCCTTGAGGAGGATCGTGACCGGCTGCTTGCGCTTCCGGTCGATGCGCACGTAGACGATGTCCTTCTTGTCGACCTCGAACTCGAGCCACGCACCGCGGCCCGGGATCACCTTCGCGTCGACGATGTCCTTTTCGGGCGAGGTCTTGTCGGGGCTGATGTTGAAGTAGACGCCGGGCGAGCGGACGAGCTGCGAGACGACGATGCGCTCGGTGCCGTTGATGATGAACGTCCCGCGGTCGGTCATCATCGGGAAGTCGCCCATGAAGACCGTCTGCTCCTTGATCTCACCGGTCTGGGCGTTCATGAAGCGGGCGGTGACGAACAGCGGGCGCGCGTAGGTCATGTCGCGCTCGCGGCACTCGTCCTCGGAGTGCTTGGGTGGGTCGAAGACCTGGTCGGCGAGCTCGAGCTTCAGCGTGCCGGTGAAGTCCTCGATCGGCGAGATGTCGGCGAGGACCTCGGCGATGCCTTCTTCGATGAAGTGGTTGAAGGACTCACGCTGGACAGCGATGAGGTCGGGGAGCTCGAGGACCTCGGGGAGACGGGAGAAAGACAGTCGTTCGCGGGACGCGAGACGAGGCAATGCGACTCCTTACAGAGCGAGACGGCGCGCGCGGAACAGAGTGGAGACGATCAGCGGTGACACGAAAGGGCAGACACGACTGAGGCGAGTCTAGTAAGACCCGCCTGCCGCTGCAACACGCGTCAGCGAACTAACCCCCCGGAGGGGGCCTCCAACATCTCTGGTCGACTCCGCTGCGCCCTCCCGGTCGTCCGACCAGGGCTTCGCTTCGTCTCTTGGCTGCGGGGAACCCTAGGACGACCCCGCGGCCGGGTCAAGGGTTTGCTCGTCTCTTGGTCTGGCCCTGCTGCAGCCGAGGCCAACGGGTGCCGGCACGCCTCGCTGATCCGCCCGAGCCCCTGCGCCCACCGTCCGCCAAAGGCGGACCGGCGGTCGGCTTGGACCACTCGGGCGTCTGCTGGGACTTGGGGATGGGTGGGTGCTTGGCTGCACCGGCGGGTGCCGCGGTCGTGGCCACGACCCCGAGCAGCACCGCGAGCACGACGGCGGTGGTCGTTGGCGAGCAACCTCGACGCGTGGGGCCAACCACCAACCTCGAGCCGTCGGCGTCTGGTCGGAGGGAATCAGCGAGTGCGTTTCTTCGCCGGTGTGGCCCGCTTCGTCGCCGGGGCCTTGTGAGCTGGAAGCGCCGGCAGTGCCGGTGCGAGCTCGCGCCACGCCCGGCGGAAGATCAGTCCCGACAGCACCGCGAGAAAGCCGAACGCGAGGAACTCGGCGAGCCCTTCCATCCTGATCACGTCGTCGGGGTACGCCGCGCTCGTGACGATGTTGGGTGCGAAGAACTCGAACACCGCGTACGCCATCGTTGTGAGCGACACGGCGAGCGTAAGACCTGCCACTGCCGCCACCCCGCTGCGGTAGGTGCGACCAACCCGGACCACCACGGCGTCCTTCGGTGCCCCGGCCTCGAGGCGGAGCCGCCAACGACGGGTGAGCACGAAGAGCGCGCCGGTGATGATCGCCACGAGGCCACTCGCCACCGTGTGGTCGTAGTTCCCGTTGTTGCCGGCGTTCGTCGAGAAGTCGTAGATCGGGAACGCGCCGCTCATGCCGTAGCCGAAGAAGTCCAAGTTCGTGTAGCCGAAGTAGTAGGGCGTCGCCGCCTTCCGCTCCGCGTGGTTGACCACGAGGTCGGTGAGGCTTCCCGCCGCGCCGAACGCCGCGTAGAGCGCGACGAACAACGTGATCAGCCCGATCGCACCGAGGTAGCGCGCGATCGGCCGGTACCCGCGTGGGTCCGGTTCGCCACGCGCCGCGAGGAGGACGGCGATGGCGCTGACAACGAGCGCCACCGACAGGAGCGAGTACAGCTCCGTCGACAGCGGCGAGAACGGGTCGAGGATCACGGTCGGGCTACTTCAGCTCGACGGTGGCGCCGGCGCCTTCGAGCTGCGCCTTGGCCTTCTCCGCGTCTTCCTTCGACACCTTCTCCAGCACGGGCTTGGGTGCGCTGTCCACGAGGTCCTTGGCTTCCTTGAGCCCAAGGCTCGTGAGCGTGCGCACCTCCTTGATGACTTGGATCTTGGTGTCGCCGGCCGCCGAGAGGATGACGTCGAACTCGTCCTGCTCCTCGCCGCCGCCGCCACCACCGTCACCCGCAGCCGCGGCAGGACCCGCGGCGACGGCGACCGGTGCAGCCGCGGTCACGCCGAACTCCTCTTCGAACGCCTTCAAGAACTCGTTGAGCTCCAGGACGGTCATGTTCTTGAACACGTCCAGAAGGTCAGTGGTGCTCATGGTTGCCATGTCAGTTGCTCTCCTCATTGCTTGTTGATTCGTCCGCCGCGTCGTTTGCGGCTGCGACCTCTTCTACGGCCTCGCTCGCTGCGGCCGGGGGTACCCCGTCCGCGGGCGCTCGCTCCGCATCGGACTCACTTTCGGTTGCGTCGGGCGTTGGTGCTTCGGCGGTCTCGCCCGCGGCCACGCGCTGGTCGGCGTAGGCCTTGATGCCGTACGCGAAGTTGCGGGTGAACGCCTGGAACAGACCCGCGGCCTTCGTGAGGGGCGCTTGGAACCCACCTGCCAGGCGCGCCAGCAGCACGTCGCGAGGCAGCACATCGGCGAGCGCGGCGAGGTCGGCGGCGGTGAGCAGCCGCTCGTCCATCAGGCCGCCCTTGAGCACGAGCGCCGGGTTGGTCCTGCCGAAGTCGCGCAGTGCCTTGGCCGCGATCACCGCGTCACCCTTGACGAACGCAATGGCGACTGGTCCCTCCAGCATCGGCAGGAGGTCGCTCAGCCCCGACCCTTCGACAGCCAGCTTCGCCAACCGGTTCTTGAAGACCTTGTACTCGGTGCCGGCCGGGCGCAGCGCAGCGCGGAGCTCGGCAAGCTGCGTGACGGTCAGGCCCCGGTACTCGGTGAGCATGGCGGAGTCCGCCTCGCTCAGCCGAGTGCGGATCTCCTCGACGACCGCAACCTTCTTCTCTGTGGGCATCGTGCTCCGAAATGACGATCGGGGCGCCTCAGACACGCTAGGACACCCCGTTTTCGGAGGTCACCTCGTGCGGCGGGCGAGCCCTTATCTCCTAGGGAGACCGCAGGTCTGTGGCAACGAATGAAGTTGTGAAGGCAGAACTCTAGCGATCGGCCGACTGGTGAAGCCAAAGCGAAACTTTTGGCGTCGATAACAGTCGCTATGCGAACGCTATCGACGCCAAAACCTGGGGTTCAGGCTGCGGCGACGCCCTTGAGGCTGTCTTCGAGCTTGGCGAACGCGGGGTCGATCTTGATGCCGGGGCCCATCGTGGTGGCGGCCACTGCCGTCCGCACGAACTTCCCCTTCGACGCCGCGGGCTTCGCGCGCAGGATCTCGTCGAGCACCGCGTGGTAGTTCTCGAGCAGCGCCTTGGCCTCGAAGCTCGCCTTGCCCACCGGCACGTGGACGTTGCCGTAGCGGTCGGTGCGGTACTCCACCTTGCCAGCCTTGAACTCCGCCACGGTCTTGCCGACGTCGTTGGTAACGGTGCCCGTCTTCGGGTTCGGCATGAGCCCGCGCGGCCCGAGGGCGCGTCCGAGCTTGCCGACCTGGGCCATGAGATCGGGCGTGGCGATGGCGACGTCGAAGTCCATCCAGCCACCTTCGATGCGCTTGATGAGGTCGTCGGTGCCGACCACGTCGGCGCCAGCCGCTTCGGCTTCACGGGCCGCGTCGCCAGCCGCGAACACTGCGACGCGCGCGCTCTTGCCTGTGCCGTGCGGCAGCGACACGGTGCCACGGATCATCTGGTCGGCTTTGCGGGGGTCGACACCGAGCCGGAACGCAACGTCGACCGTCTCGTCGAACTTCTTCTTGCCTGACGCCTTGACGAGCTCGAATGCCTGCGCGGGCGGGTGGAGCTGCTCCGCGTCGAACATCTTCACGCTGTCGTCGTAGGCCTTGCCACGCTTCGTCATTCCGCGGCGTCCTCGCTCGCCTCGCTCGCCTCGCTCGCGGCCTGTTCGGCGGCGGCGGCGGCCTTCGCCGCGGCTTCTTCAGCAGCCGCGGCTCGCTCTTCCGCGGCCTCGGCGGCGGCGGCTTGCTCGGCCTTCCCAGCCACCACGTCGAGACCCATCGACCGGGCGGTGCCCTCGACCTGTCGCATCGCGCCTTCGAGGTCGATCGCGTTGAGGTCAGGCATCTTGGTCTCGGCGATCTTGCGCACCTGCTCCTTGGTGACCGCGCCGACCTTCTCGGTGCGCACGTTCTGCGCGCCCTTCTCGACGCCTGCGGCCTGACGAAGCAGGAAGGGTGTGGGCGGCGTCTTGGTGACGAAGGTGAACGAGCGGTCTTCGTAGATCGAGATCACGGCGGGGATCACGAGGCCGCGCTGGTTCTCGGTCGCGGCGTTGTACGCCTTGCAGAAGTCCATGATCGCGATGCCGTGCGGACCGAGCGCGGTACCCACCGGGGGCGCAGGCGTCGCCTGCCCTGCCGGGATCTGGATCTTCACCGTTGCTGCAAGCTTCTTCTTCGCCATCGTCTCTATTGCCTCGCTCGCTGCGAGCCGGGGTACCCGGCTCGCGGGCGCTCGCTCCGCGTGCTTCCCGCGCTCCGCTGCGCTCCGCTCGGTACGCGTGTCGTCGTCATCATGTCCTTCACTACAGCTTGGCCACTTGGCCAAACTCGAGCTCGACCGGAGTCTCTCGCCCGAAGATGTTCACGAGCACCTTGAGCTTGGAGCGGTCGACATCGATCTCGGAGATCGCGCCGTTGAAGTCGGCGAACGGGCCGGTGACCACCCGCACCTGCTCGCCCTCTTCGAACTCCACGCGTGGCCGCACCTTCTTCTCGACCACCGGGCCACCCTCGGGCTTCTCGACGCCGAGGATGTCCTCCACTTCCTTGCGCGACAGGGGCACCGGCTTCGAGCCGCTGGGCCCTACGAATCCGGTGACACCCGGCGTGTTGCGCACGACGTACCAAGAGTCGTCGTCGAGATCCATGCGCACGAGCAGGTAGCCGGGGAACACCTTCTTCTGCACGACGCGCCGCTGGCCGCCCTTGAACTCGATGACGTCCTCCATGGGGATGAGGACCTCGAAGATGCGCTCCTCGACGTGCATCGAACGGATGCGGTTGGCGAGGTTCGACTTCACCTTGTTCTCGTAGCCGGCGTAGGTGTGCACGACGTACCAGCCACCCGGCCGGTCGTACGGGCTCGCCTCCGCCGGCGCGGCCGCTTCGTCGCCCTCGGCGTCCGCGGCTTCGTCGATGTCGGTGACGTCGACCAGCTCCGCCGACCCGTCGATCGTGGCCGACTCGTCGGTTGCGGCTTCGGGTGCGTCCGCGGTCGTGGTGTCGGGGACCGTTGCTTCGGGAGCCGGGGACTCGACGGCCGCGATGTCATCGGCGGTCGTGGGCTCGGTTCCGAGCACGTCGGGCGCGGTCTCCTCGACGAAGTCGCGCACCTCGGCCTTCGCCGTGGCGTAGTCGATGCCGGGAACCTCGGCAGCGGGCGCGTCGGTGGCCTTCGACTCTTCGACAAGCTTCTCCTGACGAGCTTCTTCCATGAGCTCGTTCACGCGCTCGTCGAACGACTTCTCGTCGGTCGTCACGCTCTCGGGGTGCGGCGCGTCGTTGTCGGGCGGAGTGGGGTTCGGAGTCATGAGGAGGGAGGAGGTCTCAGTCGAAGAGGCTGAGCACGAGCTGCGACGCGCCGTAGTCGAAGCCGAAGATGAGAGTGGTCATGAACACGACCGCGATCAGCACCACGACCGTGGAGTTGATGACCTCCTTGCGGGTGGGCCAGGCCACCTTCTTCAGCTCGGCGCGGACCTCGCTCACGTACGTGCGCGGTCCGACCCGCTTCTTGCGGATCTCGTCGCGGGGCGCGGGACGCGAGCGGTCGGGCGCGGCCGGGCGATCGGCGCCCTGGCGTTGCATCAGCCGCTTCGTCTGTCGGTTCACGCGCTCTCGCCTCGGTCCTTGTTCATCGGGTGGAGTTCTGAGCAGGGCAGGAGGGACTCGAACCCCCAACCGCCGGTTTTGGAGACCGGTGCTCTACCAATTGAGCTACTGCCCTCCGTGGCCTGGCGTGCGGGGGCCAGCGAGCCAGGTTACATGACCTCTTGCCTGCGCTCCCAAGGCGCCGGGGCGCGCGGACCGCGGGTCAGGTGGTGGCGAGCGCGGCGGCGGCCCGGCGGCGGGAGCGCTGGACCGCGATGATCGCTGCGGCGGCTCCGGCGGCGGCGACCGCACCACTGATGGCACCCACGTACGCGACCTTGCGCTTGTTGAGCAGCGAGCGGATCGCGTGCTGCTCGGACGCGTCGCCGATGGCGGACAGCGTGAGACCGAGCAGGCCCGGGGCCGGCTCGAGGAGCTGGGTGCGCAGGAGCTGGAGGCCGCGCAGCATCCGCTTGTAGCGGGCGAGCTCGGCCTGGCAACGCAGGCACGACTCCACGTGTGTCTGCACCGGCAGCGGCACCGGCTGATCGTCGTCGAGGCTGGACGGGATCAAGAGGGCGACTTCGTCACACTGCATGGGCCTTGACCTCCCCGTCGTCGAGCAGGTCACGCAACTTCTTTCGACCTCGATGGAGCCGAACTTTCGCGGCCGCTACCGAGATCCCGAGCTCCTCGGCGATGGCTTCGTGCGGGAGCCCGTAGACGTCTTTGAGGATCACGATCTGGCGAAGCGTCTCCGGGAGGCGCTGCACGGCCTCGGCCAGCTCGGCGCGGCCGGCGGCCGACTCGGCCATGGCGTCGGGGCTGGCCTCGAGCCGGATCTCCGTCGGCTCCTCGATGTCGTCGATGTTCGTGGTGCGCTGACGCCGGCGCTTCTGCATGTGCGTATAGGAGGTGTTGGCCGTGATGCGGTACATCCACGTGCTGAACTGCGCATCGCCGCGGAACCGCTGGAGGCCCTTCCAGGCCCGGAGGTAGACCTCTTGCACCACGTCCCGTGCATCCTCCTCGTTGCCGGTGAGTCGGACGGCCAGGGTGTAGGTGTCGACGTAGGTCCGTCGCACCAGCTCGTCGAAGGCCGTCCGGGATCCGTCCCGGGCGGCTTCCACGAGCCCCTGAAGGTCGTCGCGGTCACCGGATTCGTCGGTCTGCATAGGACTCCCGGCGACCCTACGGCGTTACCTCCTGGTAGGCGAACCGCAGCAGCCGTGGGCGCCCGTGCATCTCCATTGGTCGCCGTCGCAGGCGACGACTCGTGCTGCGGCGGTCGGCAGAGCCGCCGCCTACGCGAGACTCCGCAGTGTGAAGTTCGGGCTGTTCTACGAGCACCAGGTGCCCAGGCCTTGGGACGAGCGGGACGAAGGCCAGGTGTTCCGGGAGGCCTTGGAGCAGGCCGAGCTGGCCGACCGGTTGGGGATCGATTGCTTCTGGCTGGTCGAGCACCACTTCCTCGAGGAGTACAGCCACTCGAGCGCACCGGAGGTGTTCCTCGCCGCGGTGTCGCAGCGCACCGAGCGACTGCGGCTCGGGCACGGGATCGTGCAGATGCCGCCGCAGTTCAACCACCCAGCGCGGGTGGCGGAGCGCGTGTCGACGTTGGATCGCTTGTCTGGTGGACGGGTCGAGTTCGGCACGGGTGAGTCGTCGTCGGGAGCCGAGCTGCTCGGGTTCAACATCGAGCCCGACGACAAGCGCGCCGCATGGGACGAAGGACTGAGGGTCGCGCTGCGCTGCATGACCGAGGCGCCGTTCACCGGCCACCGCGGTCAGTTCGTCACGATGCCGCCCCGCAACGTGGTGCCCAAGCCCGAGCAGAAGCCGCATCCCCCGGTGTGGGTGGCGTGCACGCGACGCGAGACCATCCACCTCGCGGCGCAGTACGGGATCGGGGCGCTCAGCTTCTCGTTCTTCGACCCGGAGGAGGCCAAGCACTGGGTCAACGACTACTACGCGACGCTCGCATCGGAGTGCGTGCCGGTGGGCGATGCGGTGAACGCGAACATCGCGTGCGTCACCGGCTTCATGTGCCACGAGGACGCGGCCGAGGCGGTGAAGCGGGGCGCGGAGGGCAGCAACTTCCTCGGGTACTCGCTCGGTCACTACTACGTCTTCGGCCGGCACAAGCCGGGCGCGACCGATCTGTGGCGTGAGTACAAGGAGCGCCGGGTCGAGCACGGGTTCGACCCCGAGGCCGCCGTGGCCGCGGCGGCCGTGGCCGAGCACGTCGCCGGTCTCGGCGCCAAGGTGACCGCAGAAGGCACGACCGGGTTGCAAGGGGCCATGGGCACCCCGGCCCAGGTGCGTGACTACCTCCGCCGCTACGAGGAGTACGGGGTCGACCAGCTGATCCTCTCCAGCAGCGCGGGCAAGAACCGCCACGAGCACGTGTGCGAGAGCCTCGAGCTCTTCGCCCGCGAGGTGCTTCCCGAGTTCAAGGATCGCGAGGAGCAACGCGAGCGCGAGAAGGCTGAGCGCCTCGCCCCGATCATCGAGGCAGCGATGGCCCGCAAGCCGGCCAGCGATCACCCACCGCTCGATCCTGACTACGTCATCAGCGCGCTCCCCCGCGCGGATGCCGATCGCGATGAGTCATCGAAGTTCCACCAGTGGCTCGACGACTACGCCGAGAAGATCGTCAGCGGCGAGGACGTCAGCAAGCGACTCGCGTAGGCGCCTCGTGGACAACGACGCGGTGATCATCGAGGTGGGTCTCAACGAAGCCACCGCGCGAGCGCAGAACCCGCACGTCGCGTACTCGCCGGCGGAGTGCGCAGCAGACGCGGGTCGATGCGCGTCGGCCGGCGCAGCCGTCGTGCACTGGCACGCCCGCGACCCTGAGACCGGTGAGCAGCGGCTCGGCGACGTCGAGCTGTCGGCCGAGGCCTACGCGGAGATGCAGTCGCGCGGCGTGCTGGCCTATCCGAGCTATCCGATCGATGTACCGGTGGAGCATCGTCTCGACCACGTCTGGGCGCTGCGCGAGCTCGAAGGGATGGAGATCGCGCCGATCGACATCGGATCGGTGAGCGTCGTGCTGTGGAACGAGCAGGCCGGTGAGCTGTTCAGCGTCGAGCATTCGGGCGTCGTCAACAACCCGATCGGTTTCACCGCCGACGCGCTGGCCAGGGCGAGCGAGCTCGGCATGCACCCGACACTTGGCGCGTTCGATGTGGGCTTCACCCGCACGATGGTGCTGCTGCACGAGGACGGTCGGCTGAAGCCACCGATCTTCCACAAGATCTTCTTGTCGGGGTCTTGGGCCGTCGGGCCGTTCCCGAGCGAAGCCGCGCTCGACTTCCACCTCGCGCAGATCCCGGATGACCTCGACGTCGAGTGGATTGCGGTGCCCTACTCGCTCAGCGATCCTGCGCTCGTCGAACGACTGTGCCGTCATGCGATCGAGCGCGGCGGCGGCATCCGCATCGGCATCGGTGACAACCCGGCGGCGCATCCGGACGCGACGAACGCCGAGCTCGTGGACCAGGCGGTGAAGTGGTGCGAGGAAGCCGGTCGCCCCGTGGCGACAACGGCGGACGTCAGAAAGCGGTTCGCGCTGTCCTGAACGGAGAGGGGGCTAGCGGGTCTCCTTGTGGAGGGTGTGCCGCTTATCCCACCGGCAGTACTTCTTCATCTCGATGCGATCGCGGTCGTTGACCTTGTTCTTCATCGTGATGTAGTTGCGCCGCTTGCACTCCTCGCACGCGAGGGTGACCTTCAGGCGCTTGTCTGACTTCGGCATCTCTATGGCCTCTCTCGCTGCGGCGCAGGATACCTGCACCGCGACGCTGCGCTCCTCACTTGACGATCTTCGTGACTCGGCCCGCGCCGACGGTACGACCACCCTCGCGGATAGCGAAGCGCAGACCCTCTTCCATGGCGATCGGCGCGATCAGCTCGACGGTCATCTCGGTGTTGTCGCCCGGCATGACCATCTCGGTGCCCTCGGGCAGCACGACCGCACCGGTGATGTCAGTGGTGCGGAAGTAGAACTGCGGCCGGTAGTTCCCGAAGAACGGCGTGTGGCGCCCACCCTCTTCCTTGGTGAGCACGTAGACCTGCGCCTCGAAGTTGGTGTGGGGCGTGATCGAGCCAGGCTTGGCCAGCACCTGACCACGCTCGACCTCTTCCTTCTTGGTGCCGCGGAGCAGGGCGCCGATGTTGTCGCCCGCGCGGCCTTCGTCGAGAAGCTTGCGGAACATCTCGACACCGGTGCAGACGGTCTTGGTCGTCTCCTTGATGCCGACGATCTCGATCTCTTCGTTGACCTTGACGATCCCGCGCTCCACACGACCGGTCACCACGGTGCCGCGGCCCGTGATCGTGAACACGTCCTCGATGGGCATGAGGAAGGGCTTGTCGATGTCACGCACGGGCTCGACGATGTGCGTGTCGACCGCGTCCATCAGCTCGAGGATCTTGCCGGTCCACGCCTCGTCGCCCTCGAGCGCCTTGAGCGCGCTGACGCGGACGATCGGCGTGTCGTCGCCGGGGAACTCGTACTCGTTGAGGAGCTCGCGCACCTCGAGCTCGACCAGCTCGAGGATCTCCTCGTCGTCGACCATGTCGGCCTTGTTGAGCGCCACGACGATGCTCGGGACGCCGACCTGGCGGGCGAGGAGCACGTGCTCGCGGGTCTGCGGCATCGGGCCGTCGGTGGCCGCTACCACGAGGATGGCTCCGTCCATCTGCGCGGCTCCGGTGATCATGTTCTTGATGTAGTCGGCGTGACCCGGGCAGTCGACGTGCGCGTAGTGCCGGTTGTCGGTCTCGTACTCGACGTGCGCGATCGAGATCGTGATGCCGCGCTCCTTCTCTTCCGGAGCCTTGTCGATCTCGTCGAACGCGGTGAACGCGACGTCAGGGTTCTTGTCGTGCAGCACCTTGGTGATGGCCGCGGTCAACGTGGTCTTGCCGTGGTCGATGTGACCGATCGTGCCGATGTTGAGGTGCGGCTTGTTCCGCTCGAACTTGGCCTTGCTCATCCGTCTGGTTGCTCCACTCTGGTAGCGGTGGCGGGACTCGAACCCGCGACGCCGCGATTATGAGCCGCGTGCTCTGCCAACTGAGCTACACCGCCGAGCCCCCTTACGGACTCGAACCGTAGACCCCTTCCTTACCATGGAAGTGCTCTGCCGACTGAGCTAAGGGGGCGAAGCCCGTCAGGTTAGCAACACTGCGAAAGCCGCTCCGAAGCGGTTCTACCGCGGCTACGTTCCGCGGCGATGTCGGAGCTGTCGTTGCGTCTCGTCGAACGCCGTGACGCGGCCGCGATCCGCGACATCTACAACCTCGAGGTGGCCGAGTCGACGGTGACGTTCGACATGGTCCCTCGCACCCTCGACGAGCAGGTCGCCTGGATCGACGAGCACTCGGGCGGTCACCCGGCGATCGTGGCCGTCGACGAGCAGGGCGTCGTCGTGGGGTTCGGCTCGCTCACGTCCTACAAGGATCGGCCCGCCTACGCCACGACCGTCGAGGACTCGGTCTACGTCCACCGCGACCACCGGTCGCGCGGCGTCGGGAAGCTCCTGCTCGAAGAGCTGGTACGCCTCGGCCGTGACCATGGTTTCCACGCCATGATCGCCCGCATCGTCGGTGACCACGGGGTGTCGATCGCACTCCATTCCGGGTGCGGGTTCGAGCACGTGGGCGTGGAGCGCGAGGTCGGACGCAAGTTCAACAAGTGGCTCGACGTCGTGGAGATGCAGCTGATCTTGTAGCGATCAGGTGCGCTCGCGCGGCGCCCTGGTGGACTTCTTCCCTGCTGTTCCGCCATTGGCGCCAGTCGCGCGAGTCTTCGTCGCTGCGATCCGCCTTGGGCTGCCGTTGCCGCTCGGTGCCACCGGGACTTGGCCTTCCCACTCGTCGCGCCCATTCAGCTTCGGCAGTGCCACCTCGACCTTGCCGTGCTGTGCGTGCGCGCCGACGACGAGGGAGTGATAGGCCTCCGCATGCTCGACGAACGAAGACTTCCAGTAGGTGCGCCCGTCGATGAGCGGTCCGGGCTTCCCCTCGATGACCGCTTCGATGTCCTCGCCGGTGAGCGTCTTGTGCGTCTCGAGCGCGTGCGTGACCGCGAGGATCTCGACCCGGTTCGTCGCCAGCAGCTGCTCGGTCCGTGCATACAGCTCGGCGAGCTTCTCCTCGATCCGCGACGCGAGGGTGGTCTTGAGGAGGTTGCGCTCCTTGTCCTGGTCGCCGGTGCCGGGCTGGCCGCCTCCACCGATCCCCACGCGGTGCGTCACCCCGTGTGAGGCGATCGAGGAGCCCATTCCCCAGTAGCCCTCCATCAAGATCGACATCTGGGTCGCGGTCTCGAGGTCTCCCGACACGCCCGACGACGAGTCGCCGTCGAAGAACATCTTCTCGCCCGCGAGCGACGCCAGGCTGACCATCACGTCGGCCTCGTAGTCGGACCGCCAGCGGGTGAACAGGTCCTCGGGCGGGATCGAGCTGACCATCCCGAGGTAGTTGCCGCCCTTCTCGATCGTCGCGATGTCGATCACGAGGTGGTGGCGCACTCGATACGCAACGACGGCGTGACACGCCTCGTGCAGAGCGGTTGCATGCCGTTCCCGCTCGATGTACTCGACGTCTTCAGGTGGGCCGAGGTCCTTGAACTGCTTGGCCTTGACGACGTCCTTCCACGACACCACATCGCGGCCTTCGCGAATCGCGTTGATGAGCGCTTCGTTGACGAGATCCTTGATGGTTGCGCCGGTCGCGTACGGAGTGATCGTCGCGAGCCGATCGATCTCGTCGTCCGTCAGGGTGTGGTTGATCTTCGCGAGGTAGCCCGCGTAGGTGCGGATGCGCCCAGGCTTCGACGGGTATCCGACCTTGTAGATCCTGTCGATGCGACCGGGGCGCAACATCGCGGCGTCGAGCTTCTCGGGCAGGTTCGTGGCCATCACCACGAGGAGCCGGTAGCGCGGTGGTGGCTTCGGCTTGATGCCGAGGGCGCGCCGGACGTGTCGGTTGAAGATGCCTCGTGGCTTCTTCAAGCCCGAGAGCTGCGCGAGCAGCACCTGGAGCACGCCTCCGCCCATGCCGCCCATGCCACCCATGCCCATGATGAAGCGGTTGCGCCGCGCGCCCTCGTCGACGTCGAGGTCTGTGTCGGCCTGGAACAGCGTCGCTCGAGCGTGCTCGGACAGGTAGCCGAGTCCACCGCATGCCCGAGCGTTGCTGAACGGAGAGGGTGTTTTGGCCGGGAGGCCCTGTCCGGGCATGCCCGCGAGCAGCCCGCGATTGCCCAGGGCATCCGCTTCGTCGAAGAACACCACGACGCCGCCGTACTTGAGCGCGTACTTGCGCAGCTTCCGGAACAGCAGGATCACCTTCAGCGGACCGATGCCGATGTTGAGCATCGACGCGTCGACGTTCACGAACGGCATGCCCGTCTCGCCGGCCATGGCCTCGGCCATGAGCGTCTTGCCCGTTCCCGGTGGCCCCCACAGCAGGATGCCGCCGGGCACGTAGCCACCTTTGTCCTCGATCACCTCCGGGTTGTCGAGGAAGAGCAGGTTCTCGGTGATCTTGTTCTTGACCTGATCCTGGCCCCAGACGTCAGAGAACCGCGTGTTGATGTCGTCGGGGAAGAACGTCTCCACGCCGCCGCGTGTCATGAAATAGAACATCAGGAAGAACTGGAAGCCGATCCAGAAGAGCAGGAAGATCCCCGCCTGCACGATCGCCGGTGCGGCGTCGATCGCTTCGCTCAGCGCATCGAAGTACGCGGTGAACGGCGAGGTGTCGAAGATCCGCCCGAGGAGGATGGCGCCGATGACGATCGCGATCAGCCACTTGGTTGCACGCGCGATTCGATAGCGGTTCCAAGGGTTGAAGCGCTCCATGTAGCGGTTCCACGACCTGAACACGCGCTTCGACCAGAACTGGTGGTAGCGACTGGATCGCTCGCTGACGAGGTAGTGGACCTGTCGGAGCAGCTCGAGCCCGGCGAGCACGAGCACCCACAGCTTCGAGTCGAGGGTGATGTTGATGGCCTCGGAGACCGGGAGGATCGGGTTGTCGGCGACCTCCGCGGCAACGAAGAAGGCGAAGAGCCCCACGAGCAACAAGAGGAACTTGATCCGGTCCCACCAGCCGGACTTCCGCCGAGTCGGCAGCTCGTCGAGACGCGGCCGGCTGCTGATGAACTCCTCGTGTGGGTGTGGCGGAGCCTGTGTCATCTCATTCCTCGACGGTCAGCGAGTCGATGACGCGCTTGATGTCCTTCTCATGCTCCTCGTAGCACTGAGACTCACAGAACACGAACAGGCTGTACACCTTCGTAGCACCTTGATCCAGGAGCGAGACCTGATTGAAGGTCAGCTCTCGATTGGCACTGCCTCGGACGAAGACACCGACGAGATGCACCCCGAAGAACCCACCCTCGAGCTCGATCCTCTCCTCGTTGAGGATGGCTCCCGTGCCTTCCTCCGACAGCGTATCGATGTCGACCATGAAGTTCCTCAGGCCGAATATTGAGGCACTGTCGCTCTGCTGCCGCGTGAGCTGCTGGACCGTTGCGCTCCCGGCCGGGCTGGTCCGCGGACGGAAGACGTGCTTGATGGATGGTCGAGGGTGGGCGTCGAAGCCCACTTGCCACACAACGTCGCGGAAGGCCTCCTCCGCCTGCTCCGATGAGCCCTCGGCGATCAGCTCGACGATTGCGTCTTCGTCGTACACCTTCCAATCGTCGGGAACCCGGAAGTACGCGTTGTCGGCACCGTTCTTGATGTAGGTGTAGCCCGTGCTCGCGCATGCGCCAACGAGCATCGAGACCGCGAGGGCGAGCCCCGCGATCCGAGTTCGCGTGGAGCCAGCCCGGCGGATCACGCGCCAAGTATCGACCATTCCTTGGGTACTACGAAGGCGCTGCCCCTTTGGATGGCGCACACGCGAATCGGCCCGCCACAACTCGGTGAGGCGGGCCTTGTGGTGGGCCGGGTTGGATTCGAACCAACGTAGGCTGTGCCAGCGACTTTACAGGCCGCTCCCTTTGGCCACTCGGGTACCGACCCTGGGAAAGCGAAGCGTACAGTAACGCCCGTGCCAACGTTCGACGTAGTTTCCGAAGTCGACTTCCAAGAAGTGCGCAACGCGGTCGATCAAGCGAGTCGCGAAGTGTCGACCCGCTTCGACTTCAAGGGCACGAACAGCTCGATCGAGCTCAAAGAGAAGACGATCGAGCTGCACACCGAGAGCGACCAGCGGCTGAAGGCGCTCACGCAGGTGCTCGAAGAGAAGTTCGTGAAGCGCAAGGTATCGCTGAAGTCGTTGTCCTACGGCAAGGTCGAAGAGGCGTCGAAAGGCACCGTGCGCCAGGTCGTCACGCTCATGGTCGGCATCAACCAGGACAAGGCGAAAGAGATCGGGAAGTTCATCAAGGAGCTCCAGCTCAAGGGCGTCTCACACCAGATCCAGGGTGATCAGCTCCGAGTGAGCGGCAAGAAGCGCGACGACCTCCAGACCGTCATCGCCAAGCTGCGCGAGCAGGACTTCGGCATCCCGCTCGACTACACCAACTTCCGGGATTAGGCGGGGAGGGCAGCGCCCTCCCCGCCTCATCGGTCAGTGTGTGATCGCCACTCGTTGCCGCGGAGTCGTTCGACGCGCTCAGCGGTGGGCGGGTGGGTGCTGAAGAGGCCGGCGAAGCTGATCTTGCGGCCGGTGAGCGGGTTGACGATGTAGGCAGTGGCTTGCGCGGGTTGCACGTCCATCGGCACCTGCTTGGCGTAGGCCTCGATCTTCTCGAGCGCGCGGGCCAGCGGTTCGCCGTCGCCGATGGTCTTCGCACCGGTGGCGTCGGCCCCGTACTCCCGCGAGCGCGAGATCGCCATCTGGATCACCATCGCGGCGATCGGGGCGAGGATCACGAGGGCAAGAAGCCCGATGATGCCGCCACCATCGTCGTCGTCCCTGCCGCCGAACATCGCACCCCACATCGCGATACGCGAGACGAACATGATCGCCATCGCGACCGCGGCAGCCACTGATGAGACGAGGATGTCGCGGTTGCGCACGTGTCCCATCTCGTGGGCGAGCACACCGCGCAGCTCCTCTTTGTCGAGCACCTGGAGGATGCCCTGCGTGACGCACACGGCTGCGTGGTTCGGGCTGCGGCCGGTCGCGAACGCGTTCGGCTGCGGCTCGGGTGAGATGTAGAGGCCGGGCATGGGCATGTCGAGCCGACGCGCCAGGTCTTCGACCGTGGCGTAGAGCTCGGGTGCCTCTTGCTGGGTGACGGGCTTCGCGCGGGCCGCCTTGATCGCGAGCTTGTCGCTGAACCAGTACGAGCCACCGACGAAGAGCAGACCGATCACGAGTCCGATCGCGAGGCCGCCGTTGCCGCCGACCGCGCCACCGATCCCGATGAACAGGCCGCCGAGCGCGGCGAGAAGGATCGTGGTCTTGAACGTGTTCTTGAGTGCCGACATTGGGGTCATCACCTCTTGGGCCCTCTGATTCGGGCCATCATGATGCAATGCTAGGCCCCGCCGATTGGTTCCCCCGATCGCGTGGTTTGGACGCCGAAGAGGCGGGCGATTCAGCGGCTGGCCACCAGGAGCACGAGCCCTGCCGCCACCACGACCGACGACACGAGCCGGGCCCGTCCAAACCCCTCTTTCAGCAGCAGCCACCCGGCCGCCGCGCCCAGCACGACCGACGACTCCCGGAGCGCGGCGACATACCCAACGGGTGCAAGGCGGACACCCGCCAAGACCATCGCGTAGGCGACCACCGATGCGGTTCCCCCTGCCGCAACCCGCTGCCAGTCCGATCGCAAGTACCGCGTGAAGTCACCGACCCGACCACGGGTCCACCCGAACACCGAGATGGCGATGCCCGCGCCGATGAATGCGGCGATGCCGTAGGCAACTCCGCTGTCCGTACGCCGCGCACCGGCCGCATCGAGCGCGGTGTACGTACCGATCGTCACCGCGGTGAGCCCGGCCCACAGCAAGGCCACGTAGCCGACGTGCCGACGCACGAGAGAGGCCAGCCCGCCGGAGACGATGGCGATCGCGAGCCACGACCACGTCGACAGGTCGTCAGACAAGAACGCAACCCCTGCGATTGCGGCAACCAGCGCACCGCCACCCCGAGCGAGCGGATACGCGATGCCGAAGTCGCCATGGTGGTACGCGCGCACGAGGGCGACCACGTAGACGACGTGGACGATGCTCGTGATGACGAGGTACGGCAGCGAGTCCGCCTGGGGAAAGCCGATCGCGACGAGCACGGGGAGCATCACGATCCCGCCCACCAGGAACTGACCCCACGCGGTGAAGAAGCGCGACTCGCTGGTCTTGAGCAGCAAGTTCCAGCCTGCGTGGAGCACGGCCGCGCCGAGCGCGAGCAGCGTTGCTTCGAGCATCGCTCAGTCGTAGTAGCCGGAGTGGAAGTAGATGCAGGGCACCTTCTCGGCGCGGAACATCTCGACGTTGCGACGGTCGTCTTCGATGGCCAGCTTCAGCTCGAACCCGTACTGGCGCAGCTCCCACACCGACGTCCGCTTGAAGTCGCGCGACTGGTCGTAGTCACCCCATGGGCGCATGAGGAGGAGATCCCACCGGATCTTGTAGTGCTCCAACCATGCTTCGGTGAGATGGTGCACTCGTTCCGGCCTCGCCGTGAGGAGAACGACATGCAGGTCGCCGTCAAGGAGGTCGAGAAGCACCTTGACCTCTTCGATCACCGGGTCCTCGCCACACGCTTCGAAGAACGCTCGCCAATCGCGGCGGGGCGCCTCGAGATAGTGCTGACGGCTCGTGGCGTCCGACAGCACGCCGTCGATGTCGATCACCGCGATCCGGCCCGGCTCAACCAGGCCGTCCCGCCAGCGCCAGTGCTCGGGGTGCCTCACGACTGGCAACGCGGCGAACGAGCGCAGCGAGTGAGCTCGCCGGAGCGACGAGCGTCCCCTAGGGCGACCGCAGGTACCCTGCGGTCGAGCGAGTGCGACAAGGGGAGATGCGTCAATCTTGTTCAGTTGCCTGTGCGAGGTAGCGCGACTTGATGCCTTCGACGACGGACGGGTCGGCGAGCGTCGTGGTGTCGCCGAGTGCGTGATCCTCGCTCACGTCCTTGAGGAGGCGGCGCATGATCTTGCCGGACCGCGTCTTCGGTAGGTCTTCGGTGAACAGGATCGACTTGGGCTTCGCGATCGGCCCGATCGTGTCGCCGACGTGGTCGCGCAGCTCGTCGACGAGCGCGTCGCTTGGTTCGTTGCCCGAGCGCAGGATCACGAACGCGGCGATCGCCTGACCGGTCGTCGCGTCGGTCTTCCCGACCACCGCCGCTTCTGCGACCGCGGGATGACTGACCAGCGCGCTCTCCACTTCGGCCGTCGAGATGTTGTGCCCGGAGACGAGCATCACGTCGTCGACCCGTCCGAGCAGCCAGAAGTAGCCGTCGGCATCGCGCTTCGCGCCGTCGCCGGCGAAGTACTTGCCGTCGAAGCGGCTCCAGTACGTCTCCTTGTACCGCTCGGGATCACCCCAGATGCCGCGCAACATCGACGGCCAGGGGCGCGTCAGCACGAGGTAACCGCCGCCGGGGATGCCGACGCTGTTGCCCGCGTCGTCCACCACGTCCGCGCCGATCCCCGGGAGTGGGAACGTCGCGCTGCCGGGCTTCAACGTCGTTGCGCCTGGGAGCGGCGTGATCATGATGGCCCCGGTCTCGGTCTGCCACCACGTGTCGACGACCGGACAGCGCCCGCCACCGATGTGCTGCCAGTACCAGACCCACGCTTCGGGGTTGATCGGCTCACCGACCGAGCCGAGCAGTCGCAGCGATGACAGGTCACGCTTCTCCGGCCACTCCGGACCCCACTTCATGAACGTTCGGATCGCGGTGGGCGCGGTGTAGAGGATCGTCACCTTGTACTTCTCGACGATCTGCCACAGCCGGTCCTTGTCAGGGAAGTCGGGCGTGCCCTCGTAGAGCACACTCGTCGTTCGGTTCGCGAGCGGCCCGTACACGATGTACGAGTGACCGGTGACCCAACCGACGTCGGCTGCGCACCAGTACACGTCGTTGTCGGAGTGCAGGTCGAACACGTGGCTGTGCGTCCAGCTCACCTGGGTGAGGTAGCCGCCGGTGGTGTGCATGATGCCTTTGGGCTTGGCGGTGGTTCCGCTCGTATAGAGGAGGTAGAGCAGGTCCTCGGCGTCCATCGGCTCGGGCGGGCACTCGGTGGACTGCTCCGGCACGAGGTCGTGCCACCACACGTCGCGGCCGTCGGTCCAGGGCACGTCCTGCTCGGTGCGGCGCAGCACGAGCACCTTCTCGATCGACGGACACTCCGCGACCGCGACGTCGGCGGTGTCCTTGAGTGGCACGACCGCGCCGCGACGCCACGCGCCATCGCCGGTGATGAGCACCTTTGCCTGCGCGTCGTTGATCCGGTCGCGTAGCGAGTCGGCCGAGAATCCGCCGAAGACGACCGAATGCGGAGCACCGATCCGCGCGCAGGCGAGGAGCGCCATCGGGAGCTCCGGCACCATCCCCAGATAGATGTTGACGCGGTCGCCCTTCTCGACACCGAGTGCCTTCAGCGCGTTCGCGAGACGACTCACCTCGTCGAGAAGCTGTGAGTAGGTGATCGTGCGCGTGTCACCAGGCTCGCCCTCCCAGTGATACGCGACCTGGTCGCCGTGGCCGGCCGCGACGTGACGGTCGAGGCAGTTGTAGGAGGCGTTGAGCTTGCCGCCGACGAACCACTTCGCGAACGGCAGGTCCCACTCGCAGACCGTGTGCCACTCCTCGAACCAATCGAGTGCGGCGGCGGCCTGGGCCCAGAAGCCTTCGGTGTCGGTGTCGGCCTCGTCGTAGATCTCGGCGTCGACGACGAGCGCGTCCGCCTTGAAGTCCTTCGGCGGCGGGAACGTGCGTCCCTCAGCGAGCAGGGATTCGATCGTCTCGGGCATGGTTCCTTCCGAACGCGGGTCGGTCAGGCTATCCGGCGCTCCAACGTGAGCACCTTGTGAGCCCCGAGGCCCGACCGATCGGTGAGCGCGGCCGCTTCGACTGCGCGGCTGCGACCCGCGATCGCTTCGAGATCTCCCTTCGCGGCACCTTCGTTCCAGATCGCGGTGCCTTCGGCGACGAGCTCATCGATCCCCAGATCGCGCAGCCAGTCAACCTGGGTGGTCTCACTCGTGACGGCGAAGCCGGCGCGCGCCGCCGCGGACCGGAGGTAGCCGAGCGGCACGTCACATGTGATGTCCTGCATGCCGGGCGCGACAAGTGGGGCCGTGCCGCGGTCGTGCGCCGCGTACGTTCGGAGCCATTCGCTTCCGCGCTGGATGAGACCGTCGGTCTCGTCGGCGTAGTCGACGATCAGGACTTCACCGCGGCGCAGCATCGTGGCGGCCCGCTCGAGCCAGCCCCGGATCGCTTGCGTGACTGGAACGCGCGCTCCCGCAGGCGCATCCACATTGCCGGCGACGTGATCTGCCTCCTTCGAGAGCTCAGGCGGCGCGGGCACCAACGTCTCGACGAAGGTGGCATCGTCGAGCGCGACGCGAACCTCACACCAACCGTCCGCCGCTCGTTCAACGATGTGCACGGGCAGGTTGTCGAGAAGCTCATTGGCGATGACGACGCCATCGAACGAGATCGCGGGCACCGTGTCGAGCGAGCTGACGATCGGCCCGGTGCCCGGCACTGATTGAGGTGCGTCGTCGGCGTCGGCGCCGTGCACGAACGGTCCGAGGGCTTCGTCGGCCGGCTCCAGCGTCAGGCGTTCGCGTTGCTCGTCGCGCAAGCGCGCCGAACGCTCGACGAGCACGTAGCGCAGCGCGGGTGCGCACGCCGGAGAAGCGCGGAGCACATCAGCCGCCAATCGACCGCGACCGGCGCCAGCTTCGACCACCACGAACGGATCGGGTGCACCAAGCTTCTGCCAGACCTTGTCGAGGTACCGCGCGACCAGCATCCCGAACAGCGACCCAACTTCGGGACTGGTGACGAAGTCGCGACCCGCGCGCCCTGCTCCCCCACCGCTCGCGAAGAACCCATCGGGTTCCTCGTAGAGCGCCATTTCCTGGAAGTCCGCGAACGAGATCGGCCCCTCGCGTCTGATGCGGGAAGCGATCCGCTCCGACAAGTTCACGCGTTCAGTATTGCGACGTGCGCCAGGAGCCATCGGCTCGCACCGGGGTGGCTTTGCCGCCCCGGGACACCATCGCCACGGAACGAGCCGCGCTGGGAGGGGCAGGCGGGAGGGCCTGCCCTCCCCGCCAATTACCCGGGCGTGAAGGCGAGCTCGCCGAGTCTCGCGATGGCCTGGGGGTAGACGCCGAGGGCGAGGACACCGACGGTGACGATGAGCATTGCGGCGTTGAGCGTGAGGGGCGTGGGCACCGCGGTGCGCTCGACCGCGGGATCGGGCTCGCGGAACCACATCTGACGGCCGACACCGGCGTAATAGAAGAAGGCGATCACCGCGTTGATCGCGGCGACCACGCCGAGGATCACCGCGCCGGTGGTGCCCGAGTCGAACGCGGCGCGGAACATCACCAGCTTGGCAAACCACCCGGCCAGGAACGGGATGCCGGCGAGTGAGAACAGGAAGATCGTCATCATCACCGCGAGCGCGGGATCGGTTCGCCCGAGTCCGGCGTAGCTGGAGATCTCGGCCGAACCCGTGCGACGCGCGACCGCGATAACCGCCGCGAAGGCACCGAGGTTCATGCCCGCGTAGATCAAGAGGTAGACGACCACTCCTTCCCATGCGGAGTTGCTCGAGACATCGGCGGCTACTGCCAGCGGAACCAGCATGAAGCCGCCTTGCGCGACCGACGAGTACGCCAGCATGCGGACGATGTTCGTCTGCCGCAGCGCGGCGAGGTTCCCGAGCGTCATCGACGCGGCCGCGAGCACGAAGATCACCGGCTGCCACGAGCCCTTCGACGGGAAGAACGCGATGTTCACGATCGTGATCAGCGCTACGAAGCCGCCGGCCTTCGATGCGACCGAGAGGAAGGCCGTGACCGGAGTCGGCGCACCCTCGTACGTGTCGGGGGCCCAGAAGTGGAACGGCACCGCGCTCACCTTGAACGCGAAGCCGACCAGCGTGAGGAACACCCCGACCGCGAAGAGCGCAGGTTCGTTGGTGTCGACGAGGTACTCGCGGATGCCCACGAGCTTGTTGGCACCGCTCACCCCATAGACGACCGACATGCCGTAGAGCATCACTGCGGTCGAGATGACACCGATCAGGAAGTACTTGAGGCCGGCTTCGTTCGACTTCGTGTCGTGCTTGCGCCACGCGGCCAATGCGAACGTGGGGATGGTGATGGTCTCGAGCGCCACGAAGATCGTCACGAGGTCGCGCGCCGAGGCCATGACGGTCATGCCCAGCACGGAGGTGAGCAGGAGCACGTAGAACTCGCCGCGGTAGTAGTCGCCCTCGCCGATGTAGTGGAAGGACACCAGGATCGTGAGATACGCCACGATCAGGAACAGGCCCTTGAACACCAGCGCGTAGTTGTCGACCTCGTACGTGCCACCGAACATCGTGCGGTTGGCGCCGTCCACCGACAGCGTGATCACCGGCACGATTGCGCCAAGCACGCCCAGGCTCGCGAGGCGCGGGACGAGCTCGGATCGCCGCGCGACGAGATCGACGAGCAAGCAGACCGCGACCGTGACCGTGAGGACGATCTCCGGCGCGAGCGCGTGGTAGTCGATCGTGGGGTTCATCTCTCCGCTATCCCGAGAAGAGGGTGGACACGTTGGTGACGGCACCGTCGGTGACGTCGAACAGCAGGTTCGGATAGATGCCGAGCACGAGGATCAGCACGAGCAGTGGCGCCCACGCGAGCCATTCCGGTACGTGCACGTCGTGGACGTGTGCGTTCTCGAACTCCGGCTTCGGTGTGCCGAACGCGACCCGTTGGAGCATGAACAGCAAGTAGCCGGCGGCGAGCACGGTACCGATGGCCGCGATCACCATGAACGTTCGATACGTGGTGAACGCGCTCGAGCCCGCGATGCCGTCGAGTGCAGCTGACGGGTCGTAGGCCGAGAGGATCGCGGGGAACTCACCCCAGAACCCGGCAAGGCCCGGCAAGCCGAGCGAGGCCATCGCTGAGAAGCCGAGGATCCAGCCGAGCTTCGGCGCCTGGGTGAGCAGGCCGCCAAGTCGACTCATCTCGCGCGTCTCGTAGCGCTCCTGCACCGACCCAGCGACGAAGAAGAGCATGCCGGTGATGAGACCGTGCGCGACCATGCCGAAGATCGCGGCGTTGATCCCGAAGTCGGTGAGCGTCGAGATGCCGAGCATCACGAAGCCCATGTGCGCAACTGACGAGAACGCGATCAGGCGTTTCATGTCGGTCTGCGCGAGACAGCACAAAGCGCCATAGATGATGCCGATCACTGCGAGCAGACCGATCCACGGCGCCCAGTCCTTCGCCGCGTCGGGGAGCATCGGCAGCGCGATCCGCACGAAGCCGTACGTGCCGAGCTTCAGGAGGATGGCGGCCAGCAGTACCGAGCCCACGGTCGGCGCCTCGGTATGCGCGTCGGGGAGCCATGTGTGGAACGGGAACATCGGCACCTTGATCGCGAAGCCGAGGAAGAACCCACCGAAGATCAGCATCTGGGTGGTGTGATCGATGCCCGCGCCGCCGAACTGGGTGAGCTGCACCATGTCGAAGGTCTGCTGCTTCGAGGTGAAGAACAGCGCCAGGAACCCGACGAGCATCAGCGCCGAGCCGAACAAGGTGAACAGGAAGAACTTGATCGACGCGTACTCGCGGTTGGGACCGCCCCAGACGCCGATCATGAAGAACATCGGGAGCAGGACGACCTCGAAGAAGATGAAGAAGAGGATGAGGTCTTGGGCGACAAACGTTCCGTTCATGCCCACTTCGAGCAGCAGCACGAGCGCGAGGAACGCCTTCGCGTTACGCGGCTCCGGGAAGTGGTCCCAGGAGTAGATGATGCAACCGATCACGACGAGCATCGACAGGATCAGCAGCGGCAACGCGATGCCGTCGATGCCGACGTGGTACCGGCTGCTGATGACGTCGATCCACGATTCGTCGGCTTGGAACTGGAGCTTCCCGCTCTTGTCGTAGTTGAAGTCGACGAGGATCCCGATGCCGACCGCCGCGGTGACCACCGACGTGGCGAGCGCGGTGACCTTGATCGCCTGCTCTTGCGCCCGTGGAATCAGCAGCACGAGCGCCATGCCGACGAGCGGGATGAAGACCGCCAGGGTCAACGCCCAGTCATCGAACCATTCCATGTGGAGGTCTCTCCCCTCAGTCGACGTTGGCGAGGAACACGGCCAAGGCCATGACGCCAACGGATGCGAACAGCAGCAGCGCGTAGCGCTGCACCCGACCGGATTGGACAGTACGAACGGCACCACCGGCTTCACCCGTGCCGGCAGCGATCGCGTTGATGGATCCGTCGACCACACGCTGATCGAGAGCGTCGTACGCGAAGCGACCGGCGCGTGCCGCGCCGCGGCCTACGCCCTTCACCACGGCATCGATCACGTTCTGATCGAACCAGTAGTAGGCGCGCGCCACGCCACCGCGAATCCCGTCGACGATCACGTTCTCGTAGAGGAAGTCCAGGTAGTACTTGTTCTCGAGGAACGTGTAGCCGCGGCCCGCGAGCGCGTTGCGCTTGGTGAGGCCGGCGAACGGTCCGAGCTCCTCCTTGCGGAACCACAGCGATGCGGCAATCCCGATGCCGACTAGCGCGATCGCGACCGAGATGATCGCCAGGCTGTAGTCGAACTCGGCGTGGACCAGGTGTGGGAACGCGAACGTCGGCTCGAACCACTCGGTGAACTTGTGGATGCCGAGGGGAACGGCGTTCGCGAACCCGGCGAGCACGGAGAACACCGAAAGGATGATGAGCGGAACCGTGATCGCGCGCGGTGACTCGTGCGGGTGGCCGTGACCGCGGTACTCACCGAAGAAGGTGAGGTACACGCAACGGGTCATGTACGCCGCGGTGAGCACCGCGCCGATCAGGCCAACCACCACGAACGCGTCGAAGCCGCTCTCGCCCGCGGTCGCCAGGATCTCGTCCTTCGACCAGAACCCGGCGAGCGGAAAGATCCCGGCGAGCGCGAGCGAACCGATCATGAACGTGGCGAACGTGACGGGCATGTGCTTGCGCAGGCCACCCATGTCGGACTTCATGTCGAACGAGTGGTGACTGCCGGAGTGGCTCACGGATCCGGCGCCGAGGAACAGCAGCGCCTTGAAGAACGCGTGGGTGAAGAGGTGGAAGACGGCTGCAGTCCACGCGCCGACACCGAGTGCCATGACCATGTAGCCGAGCTGGCTGATCGTCGAGTAGGCGAGGACGCGCTTGATGTCACGCTGCACGAACGCGAGCAGCGCGCCGATCAGGATCGTGACGCCACCGATGATCGCCATGAAGTTGGCGCCACCGTCGTGGATGTTGAAGCCCTCGTACAACACGGGGTACACGCGCGCGCCGAGGTAGACGCCGGCGACCACCATCGTTGCCGCGTGGATCAGCGCCGACACCGGCGTGGGGCCGGCCATGGCGTCGGGCAGCCAGGTGTGCAGCGGGAACTGACCGCTCTTGCCGATGATCCCGATGAAGAGGCACAACGCTCCGAACATGAGGAGGCTGTGCTGTGCTTCGCCGCCGAGCGCGTACTCGTTGATGCCAACGATGCTGAACGTGCCGGCGGCGAAGAACATGATGATCACGCCGATCATCAAGCCGATGTCGCCGACGCGCGTGGTGAGGAACGCCTTGATCGCGGCTCGGCTGTTGGCGCGGTCTTCCCACCAATGGCCGATGAGCATGAACGAGCAGAGGCCGACGAGCTCCCAGCCCACCAACAGCTGGAGCAAGTTCTCCGAGACCACCAACGTGAGCATCGATGCCGTGAAGAGCGACAGGCACGCGAAGAACCACGTGTAGCGGCGGTCGTCGTGCATGTACGCGGTGGAGTAGATCTGCACGAGCAGTGAGATCAGCGTGACGACGAACATCATCATCACGGTGAGCCCGTCGACGGTCGTACCGACGCCGAACTCGGTGCCGCCGCTCGTCCACCAAGTGAGCGTGTGGACGACCGGTGCGACGCCGTGCTCCGCGCCTCCGGCGGCAAAGATGCTCTTACCCAGCGCGACCAGTCCGTGCGACTCACCGCCGGTGGCGTCCTCGACGCGGTTGATCCACTCCACGACTGCGACGCACGACAGGAGGAACGACGCACCGACGGCCGCGATGCCGATCTCGGCGCCGTGCTTGGGCGCGCGCTTGCCGAAGAACATGATGACGAAGAACGAGACCGCCGGCAGGGCGGGGATGATCCAGGCGTAGTCGAGCATCCGTCAGCCCTTCAGCTGGTCGATCTTGTCAAGGTCAGGGCTGCGCAGGTTGCGGTAGATCAACATCACGATCGCGAGGCCGACACCGACTTCGGCCGCGGCGATGGTGATCACGAAGAGCGCGAAGACCTGGCCGCTCACGTCCTGCACATAGGCCGAGAACGCGATCAAGTTGATGTTGACAGCGTTCAACATGAGCTCGACGCTCATGAGCACGAGCACGCCGTTGCGTCGCGCCAGCACGCCGTAGATCCCGATGCAGAAGAGCACCGCGGCGAGGATGAGGAAGGCGTTGAGATCCATCGTCGTCTCAGTCCCGCCGCGCCAGCACGACGGCACCGACAAGCGCCGCGAGCAGCAGCATCGAGACGACCTCGAACGGCACGAGGAAGTCGCGGAACAACGAGTTGCTCACCGTGCGCGTGCGGCCCTGCTCGACGAGCGCGTTCGTGAACTTGATGTCGGTGCCGCCGAAGGCATCGACGAGCAGCGCGATCAGGACACCCAGCACGAAAAGCGCGACCACACCCGCGGCCCAGCGCTGGTCGTTGTCGAGCTTGCCTTCCTCGGTGCCCATGGGCGCGCGGGTAAGCATGATCCCGAAGAGAAAGAGGATGACCACCGCGCCGATGTAGATGAGCACCTGCACCCATGCGACGAACTCGGCGACGAGCAGGATGTAGATCGCGGCCGCACCCGCGAGCACCACCACGAGGAACAGCGCCGCGTGCACAACGTTGCGGGATCGCACCACACCCAACGCCGCGGCCATCATCGCGAGAGCAATGACCCAGAAGGCAATGTCCCGCTCCCACATGTCTCAGTCGCTCCCCGCGAGCCGGGTTACCCGGCTCGCGGACCGTCGCTCCTTGGCGAGCTCCCCCCGCTGCCCTCCGGGAGCCGCGCGGTCTGAGTGAGCGAGGAGGCGCACGGTCACTTCTTCTTGCTCTCGGCGCCGGCTTCGAGCGGCTCCGGTTCGGGGACGGACTCCATCCACTCGCCGAGCCTCGCCTTGTCGTGCAGCAGGTTGGCGATCGAAAACTCCGAGTACTCGTACTCGGGGCTCCAGAACAGCGCGTCGAACGGGCACACCTCGACGCAGATGCCGCAGTACATGCACAGCGCGTAGTCGATGTCGAAGCGATCAAGGACGCTGACCGAGCGCGGCCGACCGCCCTCACGGCGCGGTGGACGCTGCTCTTTGTGACCCTCGATGTAGATGCACCAGTCGGGGCACGAACGCCCGCACAGCATGCAGACTGTGCAGTTCTCTTCCTTGAGCGCGATGACGCCACGGGCGCGCGGCGCCGGCTCTTCCTTCTCGTGCGGGTACTGCACGGTGACCGCCGGCTTCAGCATCGTCTTGAGCGTGACGCCGAGGCCTTTCAGCAGGCCGGGTGGCTTGATCTTGGGAGGCATCAGAGCGCCACCTTCTCCACCGGCTCGCTCCCTGCGGGCCGGGGTACCCGACCCGCGGCCGGTCGCTCGCGGTGGCCAACCATCAGAACGCCACCTTCTCCATCGGCTCGCTCCCTGCGGGCCGGGGTACCCGACCCGCGGCCGGTCGCTCGCGGTGGCCAACCATCAGAACGCCACCTTCTCCATCGGCCAACCATCAGAACGCCACCTTGAAGACGCCGGTCAGGAGGATGTTGATGAGACCGATCGGGATGAGGAACTTCCACGCCAGCGCCTGGAGCTGGTCCTCGCGCAATCGTGGATAGGTGAACCGCACCCAGAACATGAGGAACGCGACGATCATCAGCTTCGCGAACAGCACACCGGGGCCGAGGATGTTCGCCCAATCCCCGTCGACGCCGGGAATCGACCAGCCGCCGAGGAAGAGCGTGGCCGCCAGCGCGGAAAAGCCGAACGCGGTGCCGAACTCGCCGATGAAGAAGAAGAGGAAGCGGAAGCCCGTGTACTCGACCATGTAGCCGGCGACGAGCTCGCTCTCGGCCACGGGCATGTCGAACGGTGTCTGCGTGAGCTCGGCTTGTGAGGCGACGAGGAAGAGGCCGAAGCCGATGAACTGGGTGAGGATGAACGGATTGCCGATGAAGTCCCAGCCGAAGATCTCGCCGTTCTGCTGCTGGAGCACGATGTCCTGGAGGCTCATCGAGCCGGCCTGGATGACGACGCCGACCACCGCGAGCAGCAGCGGCAGCTCGTACGCGATGAGCTGCGCCGCGGCGCGCAGCGCACCGAGGAGCGCGAACTTGTTCGCGCTCGCCCATCCGGCCATGAGCACGCCGATGACCGAGAGGCTCGACACCGCGAGCGCGTAGAACACGCCGATGTCGAGGTCCTTGACCACGAGGTCGGGTCCCATCGGGATCACCGCGAACACGAGGAACGTCGACAGCACGACGACCGCGGGCGCGGCCGCGAACACGCGCTTGTCGGCCTTGGTCGGCATCACGTCCTCCTTCTGGAGGAACTTGATGCCGTCGCCGATCAGCTGGTACCAGCCGTGGAAGCCGCCGGGGTCCATCGGACCAAGTCGGCTCTGCATGTGGCTCATCACCTTGAGCAAGAACACGTAACCGAGGATGAGCGCGCCGGCCGGGATGATCATGAGGATGACGATCGTCTTGATCGCGAGCGTCGTGCCCCACCCGATGTCGAGCGCGAACATCACCTCTGGTCGCCTCCGCCACGCGCTCCCGTGCGTCCACACCGCGCTCCGCTGCGGCTCCGAGTGAGAGCGATCATCGATCGATGTCCCCGAGGATGAAGTAGAGGCTCGCGAGGATCGTGATCACGTCGGGCACGAACACGCCCTGCAGCAACCACGGCAGGATCGACACGTTGCTGAAAGACGCCGACCGGATCTTGACGCGGAACGGACCAGTCGCACCCTTCGACACGACGTAGTACGCCATCTGCCCGAGTGGGTTCTCGGTCTCGACCCACACCTCACCTTCGGGCACCTTGATGATGCGCGGCACCTTCGCCATGATCGGTCCGGCGGGCATCCCCTCGAGGCACTGGAGCACCATGCGCGCCGCTTCGCGCGTCTCTTGGAGCCGCACCCAGTAGCGCGAGTACGAGTCGCCGTCGGGGTGCGTCCACACCTTGAAGTCGAGGTCGGGGTACGCGAGGTACGGGCGCGCGTCGCGGCGCAGGTCCCAATCGACGCCCGACGCGCGCAGGTTGGATCCCGACACGCCGTACGCGGTGCCGACATCACTCGGAATGATCCCGATCCCACGTGTGCGGGCCCCGAAGATCTCGTTGCCGAGCACGAGGTCTTCGAACTGGTCGCACGCGTCGAGGACGATCTTCATGGTGGCGCGGGTCTCGGCGATCCATCCCCACGGAAGGTCGTCCTTCAGCCCGCCGATGCGGTTGAAGTTGGGGTGGAACCGTCCGCCAGTCGCGGCCTCGATCAGGTTGAGGACGTGCTCGCGGTCACGGAACCCATAGAACGCTGGCGTGAGCGCGCCAACTTGCAGCCCCATCTCGCCGAGGAAGAGCAGGAACGTGGCGATGCGCGAGAGCTCGGTGAGCGTGGTGCGGATCCACTGCGCACGCGGCGGTGCCTCGATGCCCATGAGCCGCTCCGCGGCGTCCATGAAGGGCACTTCGTTGGCGAAGCTCGACAGCCAATCGATGCGATTGATGAGGGTGGTCACCTGCGGATACGTGCGGAACTCGGTGAGCTTCTCGTAGCCGCGGTGCATATAACCGATGACGGGGTCGGCGGTGAGCACGCGCTCGCCGTCGAGGCGAATCACGAGACGCAGGGTGCCGTGCGTCGCCGGGTGCTGCGGTCCGAGGTTGAGGACCATGTCGCCGGTGTCGAGCTCGACGTTCATCCCAACCGATGGTTCGCTCACTCCGGGCTGGGGTACCCAGCCCGGCCCTTCGGAACGTGCGCTCGCGTGCGTCGGCGCCGTCACGTTTCAGCCTCGGTGGCAGCTTCGCTCGGCGCGTCTGTGTCGGGTTCGCCCGGCATCGGCTCGACGTCGACGAGACCGGGCCACGGCTTCACGACGCGCGCGAGCAGCGGGTAGTCCTTTCGCAGCGGGTGACCCTCGAACTCGAACGGTAGATAGAGATGACGAAGGCCGGGATGGCCGTCGAACGTGAACCCGTACATCTCCCAGCACTCACGCTCGTGCCAGTCGGCTCCGGAATACACCGGCACCCAGGACTCGACGCGCGGGTCGGCGTCGTCCACATCGGATTTGAACGTGAGCCCCCACTTCTTCGAGGTGGACTGCACGTGCGCGAACACTTGGAACCGGCCGGCTGAACCTGCGGCGCCGAACGTCATCTCGGTGGGCTGAACCGGTGACGAGGTGTCGCCGCCGGCTTCGTCGCCTTCACGCGGCGCCGGCTGCCAATCGATCCCGGAGATGAAGGAGAGGTAGTCACACGCCAGGTGCTCCTTGGCCACCTCGGCGGCGCGGCGCCACTGTGCGTTGGCAACGCGTACGACGAGCCCGCCGTGTGCATCGGCCGTCTCGAGGATCGCGTCGCCGTTGAACCCCGCGCTCTTCAAGAGCGCGAGCAGCTCGTCGTGCACGGGGTTCGGCTCCGGTGGAGCCTCTGCTTCGATGGGCTCGGCTGTGGTCCCAGGTTCCGTCGCGTCACCCGCGGCTACGGCCGAGGACGCCTCGGCCGACCCTTCGGGACGTTCGCTCCCCGTCGGTGCATCACCGGTCGCGTTGTCGGGTGTGGACGTTGCTTCGTCAGCCAACGGTGATCGGCTCCCCGCGCCAGCGCTTGGCCATCTCGTCGTTGTCGAGACCTTCGTTCTGGATGCGCTCCTGAAGCAGGACGATCCCCTGCAGCAGCGCTTCCGGCCGCGGCGGGCAGCCAGGGATGTACACGTCGACCGGGATCACTTGGTCGACACCTTTGGTGACGGAGTACGAGTCCCAGTAGGGACCGCCGCAGTTCGCGCACGCGCCCATAGAGATGACGTACTTCGGATCGGGCATCTGCTCGTAGAGACGCTTGATCGCAGGCGCCATCTTGTCGGTGACGGTGCCCGAGATGACGACGAGGTCGGCCTGGCGCGGGCTCGCGGGAAACGGGATCACACCGAGGCGCATCAAGTCGTAGCGCGGGCTGGCGAGCGCCGCGCCCATCTCGATCGCGCAGCACGCGAGCCCCCACTGGAACATCCAGAGGGAGTACTTGCGGCTGTAGTTGAGGAGCCAGGTGAGCGGCTTCGGCAGCTTGCCCTTCTCGACTAAGCCCACTTCAGCACGCCTCCTGCATTGGGGCGCGCTGCTGGGGAGCTGTGTGCCGAACGCGTCGCCTTCATGCCCACCGCAGCACGCCCTTTCGCCACGCGTACACGAGGCCGAGCGCGAGCAACACGATGAACACCGTCATCTCGACCACGCCGAACGTGCCGAGACCTTCGAGACCGACCGCCCACGGGAAGATGAACACGGCCTCCACGTCGAAGATGAGGAAGAGCAGCGCGTAGATGTAGTAGCGGGCGTTCGACTGGCCCCAGCCCGCGACCGGATCGGATCCGGCTTCGTAGGTGACGTACTTCTCGGCCTGCGGTCGGACCGGGCGGATCAAGCGACCGGCACCGAGCATCGCCCCGACCATCAACAGCGCCGCGCCGATCAGCACGGCGACCGCGAAGTAGTCCCGGTAGAAGTCTCTGACGCCCAAGATCTCCGCCCTCTGAAGCATTCGGGGCCTTGCCGCGCGGCAGCCTATCTGCGGGCGTTCCATTGGCAGCAAATGGTGGAACCGTGTGCTCGCCTCGGCGCGCGACCATCACTTGGTGGTGAAGAACCCCCGCTCGGGACGACCTCGCGGCGAGCCGCTGACGGCCTTCGTGCTGTCCGGCGGCGCCAACCAGGGCGTCAGTCAGGTGGGGATGCTCCGCGCACTCCTCGAGCGCGGCATCCTGCCCGACGTCGTCATCGGGACCTCCGCGGGTGCGATGAACGCGGCGGCACTCGCCACGTCACCCACCCTGGAGAAGATCGACCACCTCGACGAGATGTGGTGCGCTCTCGACGGCGAAACAGTCTTCCCCGGTGGCGCGCTCCGTCGGGCGTGGAACATCCTTCGCCGCGACGACCACCTCATCTCGAACCACGGATTGGGTGGTGTGATCGACCGGGCCGAAGTAGCGCCGACGTTCGCGGAGCTCCAGCTCCCACTCCGGGTGATCACCACCGATCTGATGACGGGCGACGAGATCGTCATCGTGAGCGGTCCACTCCGGCCCGCACTGCTTGCCAGCGCGGCGATGCCTGGAATCTTCCCGCCGGTCGATCTGAACGGGCACCGGCTCGTCGACGGCGCGGTGGTGAACCTCGTGCCGATCTCGCACGCGATCGCCGGACCGATCGAGCGCATCTTCGTGCTCGACGTCTCCGACCCCAAGGGCGAACGCACGATTCGCTCACCGCTCGACGTGCTCATCCGCGCGTTCGGCATCTCACGCGATCAGCGGCTGGAGCTCGAGCTGCAATGGGTGCCGAAGGAGATCGAGCTCGTCGTCATGCCGCGCGCGGTCGATGATCGCGAGTTCTTCGACTTCTCTGGCGGGCGCGAGCTCGTGGACGAGTCGTACCGACTGGCATCGGAAACCCTCGACGATCTCGAGCGGCGCTCGGGCTTCCACCGTCTCCGGCGTTGGTGGAAGCGTCTGGCTTCCTAGACGAGCGAGAACAGCTCCCACTCGTCGGGGACACCCTTGAGCGTGTGACGGCCGCGGTCTTCGAACTCGAGGCCCGAGCCGACGGTGAGGTCCTTCACCGTGCGTGACGGGCCTTCGAGCGTCGCGAGCACCCCGTCGCCAGTTGTCTTCACGACCCTGCCTCCGTGCGCGACGACAGAGTCGCTGCTGATCTTGTCGTGCCGGTCGAGCAGATCCCGCCACGCTCGATCCCCGAGGCCGGCAGCCCGTTGCGTCGAGTCGACGATGTCGGTGAACAGCACCGTCGCGCGGAATCGCTCGGTGGGCAACGCGGCCGTCGGCTCCGTACCGGTGAAGAACTTCTCCAGCTCGTCGAGGAACCAGGCATCCCTCCCGCGGAACGTGAGGTGGTAGTCGGCGTCGTGCTCCACGAAGCGAGCGCCCGGGATCCCCTCGGCGAGATGGCGGCCGAAGGACACCGGGACCAAGGGGTCGCCGCTGCTGTGCAGCACGAGCGTCGGTGCTGACACCGTGGGCAACACCGCGAGGATGTCGATGTCCATGTTCCGCTCGAGGATGTGGCGCGCCATCCGAGGTGAGCACGCGCCGCGCTCGTAGCGGGCGACGAGCTCGGTGACCTCTGCGTTCCCTTTGGGGATGTGCTGGCAGAAGGCGCGGAGCGCGTCACCGGTGCCCCAGCGCCGCTCCACCTCGTCGAGGAAGGAGGGGATGAACGAGTCGTCGAAGCCATCGGGGTACCCGGGACCCTGCCGGATACGGGCCATGGTTCCGTAGAGCGCCATCGTCGTGACTCGCTCCGGATAGGCGGCCGCGAAGAGCACCGACAGCGGACCGCCCTCGGAGATCCCGAGGAGCGCGGTGCGCGCGAGTCCGACATGATCCACGACGGCCCGGATGTCGTCCATGCGCTCCTCGAGGCTCCCGAAGCCGAAGTCGCGATCGGACAGACCCGTGCCGCGCTTGTCGAACACGACACACCGGGCGAACCGACCCACTCGCTCGAGGGTCGGAGCCAGCGCGGGCGTCTCCCACACCATGTCGAGGTTCGACACGAAGCCGGGCACGACGACGAGGTCCATCGGTCCATCGCCGAACTCCTGGTACGCGATGCGCAGATCGCCCGATGTCGCGTACTGCACCGGCTCGCGCCTCACATCGTCACGCTACCGTCACAAGAACGTGGCGTCCTTGGCGAAGGTGAGCCAGGCGCCGGGGAGGATGCCGGCGAAGAGGACGGCGGCAGTGGTGACGGCGAGCACCGCCGCCGTCCAGCGGTCGACGGGGCGGTCCTCGCTCGCGTCCGCGGCTTCACCTCCGGGGCTGGTGAACAACGCGACCGCGATCCGCAGGTAGATGAACGCAGCCACGACCGCGGCCAGCACGCCGACGATCGCGAGGCCGTACTCCCCGGCGTCGACGGCGGAGGAGAAGATCTCGAGCTTCACCACGAAGCCGCCGGTGAGCGGCACGCCGGCCTGCGCGAGCACGAAGAAGCCCAGCAGCCCTCCAACGACCGGGCGCCGGAGTGCGAGACCTCGATAGTCGTCGAGAGAGTGCTTGTCGTCACCCTTGCGGGTGGCGACGGTGATGACGGCAAACGCACCGACCGTCATGAACGCGTACACAAGCAAGTAGAAGAGCGACGCCTGACGTCCGCGCGCGGTATCGACCTGGAGCCCGATGAGGATGTAACCCGCGTGCGCGATCGACGAGTAGGCGAGGATCCGCTTCACGTCGGTCTGGATCACTGCGGCGATGCTGCCGACGGCGAGCGACAACACCGCGAGCCCGAGGATCGCAGGGCGCCAGTCGGTGCGATAGAGCGGGAACGCGACCCCGAGGAGACGAAGGAGCGCGGCGAAGCCAGCGGCTTTCGTGGCCGATGACATGAACGCCGTCACCGGCGTGGGCGCGCCCTGGTACACGTCGGGCGTCCACATGTGGAACGGCACGGCCGCAACCTTGAACCCGAGCCCGACCAACAGGAGCGCGAGCCCGGCAAGCAACGTGCCCTGCTCGAACAACGTGTTGGCCGAGAGGAAGTCGGCGATCCCGGTGAGCGACGTCGTCCCGGTGGCGCCGTACGTGAGCGCGATCCCGTAGAGGAAGACCGCGGACGAGAACGCTCCCAGCACGAAGTACTTGATGCCTGACTCCTGTGACGACAACCTCCGCCGGTCGAACGCGGCGAGCACGTAGAGCGGGATCGACAGGAGCTCGAGCGCGACGAACACGACGATCAGGTCGTTGGCGGTCGTCATCGTGAGCATGCCGGCGGCCGAGAGCAGCATCAACGCGTAGTACTCGGGCGCTTCGAGCTCCTCGCGCTCGAGGTACGACGCGGCGAGGAACAGTGACATCGCGGTCGCTGCGAGCACCACGACGCCGAGGAAGACGCCGAACGTGTCGAGACGGACCGCGCCGGCGATGGTGGTGATCGTGCCGTCGTCGCGGACTTCGTTCCACTGAATGCCGAGGAGCACGCCGGCAGCCGCGACACCGGCGAGGCCGACCCCGAGCGAGATCTGGTTCACCGGCCCGCGCTTGCGCAGGATGGCGCGCACGAGAATCACCACGAGCGCAGCGACGGCGAGCGCGAGCACCGGCCCGATCGCGAGGAAGTCGACGTCGGGTCCGACGATCCGCGTGCCCGTGTCGATGCCGCCGCCGATCACTCGTGGCCCCCGTCGTCACGACCACTCGGCGCGTCCTCGAACGCCGGCGCGGGTTCCCGGTAGTCACTGCCTCGCTCGACTTGTTGGATGACTTCCTTGACGTCGGGTTCGATGACATCGAGCACCGGCTTCGGCCAGATGCCGAGGAACAGCGACAGCGCGAGCAGCGGCACCACGCACGCGAGCTCGCGGAAGCCGATGTCCTTCATCTTGGCGTTCTCGCCGGTCGGTCGACCCATGAACGTACGCTGGAACACCCACAGCAGGTACACGGCCGCGAACACCACGCCGATCGCGCCGACCACCGCGTACGGCTTCTCGACGATGAACGTGCCGATGAGCGCGAGGAACTCTCCGATGAAGCCGGAGAACCCAGGCAGGCCGATCGATGCGAACGCCGCGACGCAAAAGAGGCCACCCAGTACCGGCATCACCTTCCAGAGACCGCGATACGCGTCGACCTCATAGCTGTGCCGCCGGTCGTAGAGCATCCCGAGCAGCAGGAAGAGCGCGCTGGTGGTGAGACCGTGGCTGATCATCGTGAACACGCCACCGTCGAGGCCTTGGGTGGTCAACGCGAAGATGCCGAGCACCGCAAAGCCCATGTGCGCGACCGACGAGTACGCCACGATCCGCTTCACGTTGGGTTGCATCGCGGCGACGATCGCTCCATAGATGATGCCGATCGTCGCGAGCACAAGGAGGAGCGGCGCGAGGTCCACTGCTGCTTGCGGGAACAACGGCAGTGAGAAGCGCAGGAAGCCGTAGACGCCCATCTTCAGGAGCATCCCGGCGAGGATCACGGAGCCGGCCGTCGGCGCTTCGGTGTGCGCGTCGGGCAGCCACGTGTGCAGTGGGAACAGTGGCACCTTCACCGCGAACGCGGCGAAGAACCCGAGGAACAGCGCTTTGGCCGCGCCCGGATCGAGACCTTCCGGCGCCCAGGCCGTCAACGTTGCGAGGTCGAAGGTGAGCTTCCCGGTGTGGTCCGAGTGCAGGAAGGCGAGCACGAGCACGCCGACGAGCAGGAAGGCCGAACCCGCCATCGTGAAGATGAAGAACTTGAGCGCGGCGTAGGTGCGGCGTCCGTGGCCCCAGCCGAGGATGAGGAAGTACATCGGGACGAGCACGAACTCGAAGAAGACGAAGAAGACGATCAGGTCGAGCGAGAGGAACACGCCCATGAGCGCGGCCTCGAGCGCCAGCATCCACGCGAAGAACGACTTCGTGCGCTCGGTGATGTTCGCTGACGCGAACAGCGCGATCGGGAAGAGGAGCGCGTTCAACGCCACCATGAACAAGCTGATGCCGTCGACCCCGACCTTGTATTGCACGCCGAGGTCGCCGAGCCACTGCTCGCGTTCGACGAACTGGTAGCCGCTGCCGGCCTCGTAGTGGAACAGGAGCCATCCGGCGAGCGCGAGGACCGCGAACGAGAAGACGTAGCCCGCGAGCCGTACGCACTCGGGGCGGCGAGCTGGCATCGCCATCACCACGAGCGCGCCGAGCGCTGGGGTGACGATCAGCGCGGAGAGGATCGGGAAGTCGGATTCCATCTCAGCGGCCCGCGTACAGGAGAAGGAAGAGGAGCAGCGCGGCAGTGCCGATGACGATCCACAGTGCGTAGTTGCGCACGAGACCGCTCTGGGTCTTTCGCAAGCCACCCGCGGCGCGCTGCACGAGTGTGCCGACGCCGTTCACCGCTCCGTCGATGCCCCTGGCGTCGGCCGTGTCACTGAGCCACCTCGCGGCGCGGTGGAGAGGACCACCGACCACCCTGCTGACACCGGCATCGAAGTAGTAGGCGTGTCCGAACACGCGCCCCATCGGGCCAAGCCGTTCAATCACCGGGTCGCGATCAGCAGCGGCGAGGCCCTTTCGGTACAGCGCGACTGCGAGCGCGATCCCCACGATGCCGACGACCACCGAGACGCCGGCCAGCGCGAAGCCCTCCCAGAACGACTCTGGGTGCACCTCGTGCACGTCAGCGAACGACGGGTGGAGCCACTCGGTGAGGAACTCCAGCCCCTTCAGCGGGATGTTGATGAACCCGCCGACGATCGCCAACCCGGCGAGCGCGAGCACCGGCAGCGCCATGGTCGGCGGCGCCTCGTGCGGCGGATGCAACTGGTCCACCGTGGCCGCCCGCGGTGGCGTACCGAAGGCCACCGTGGGTTCCGTGGGATCCCATGGCGCGTGATCGTTCGCGGATGGTTCCTGCGAAGCAGCGGAGTGAGCGTCCGCGTCCGGGGTATCCCCGGACGCAGCGAGCGAGGCAGTGGTGATGGTGCCGCCGAACACCAGAAGGATGAGACGCGTCATGTAGAAGCCGGTGAGCGCAGCTGTGACGAGACCGAACAGCCACACGCCGTACTCGTCATTGAGGAACGCCTTGGTAAGGATCTCGTCCTTAGACCAGAAGCCCGAGAAGGGCGGCACGCCTGCGATCGCGAGCCAGGCGATCGTCATCGCCCCCGCGGTGAGCGGCAGGTACTTGCGGTACCCACCCATCACGCGCATGTCCTGGTTGTCGCGGTTGCCGTGGATCACCGACCCGGCCCCGAGGAACAACGTGGCCTTGAAGAACGCGTGGGTGACGACATGGAAGATCGCGGCGGCGTACGCGCCCACACCGAGCGCGAGGAACATGAAGCCGATCTGGCTGATCGTCGAGTACGCCAGCACGCGCTTGATGTCGGGCTGCACGAGCGCAACCGTCGCGGCGAGCAGGGCGGTGCCGGCGCCGACCCACGCGACCACGGTCATCGCATCACCACTGACCTCGAAGTACGGGTGTGCGCGAGCAACCAGGAAGACACCTGCGGTCACCATCGTCGCGGCATGGATGAGCGCAGAGACCGGTGTCGGGCCTTCCATGGCGTCGGGCAGCCAGAAGTGCAACGGGAACTGCGCGCTCTTCCCGACGGCGCCGAGCAAGAGGAGGAGCGCGATGACCGTGGTGGTGCCGCTGGCGAGGCCTTCGGCCGCGCCCAGCGCCGAGTAGTCGAGGCTCCCGACCTTCAGGAAGATGAGGAACATCGCGATCATGAAGCCGACGTCACCAACGCGCGTGGTGATGAACGCCTTCTTGCCCGCAAGCGCGGCGCCCTGCCGCTCGAACCAGAACGAGATGAGCAAGTACGAGCAGAGCCCGACGCCCTCCCATCCGAGGAACGTGACGAGGAAGCTCGACCCGAGGACGAGGATCAGCATCGACGCGCAGAAGAGATTCATGTAGGCGAAGAAGCGCGAGAACCGCTCGTCGCCGTGCATGTAGCCGATCGCGAACAAGTGGATCAGCGTCCCGACACCGGTGACGAAGAGGATGAACGTCACTGAGAGCGGGTCGGCGAGGAAGCCCATCTCGACGTGCAGACCGCCCGACGACAGCCACTCGAACACGTTGCTGATGTGAGCTCGCTCGTGCTCGGGAAGGTCGTGAAGCGCGAAGAACATCACGACGGAGACGAGGAAGGCGAGACCCATCATCCCGGTCGCGAGCCAGCCGGCCTTCGGCTCACCGATTCGGCGGCCGGCGAGCATGAGCATCGCCGCGCCGAGCAGCGGCAGGAGTGGCACCAGCCACACGAGGTCGAGCAGATCTCGTGCCATCTAGCCCTTCAGCACCGTGAGGTCGTCGGCGGTCGCGCCGCGACGCCGACGGAAGATGGCAACGATGATCGCGAGGCCAACCGCGACTTCGGCCGCGGCCACCGCCAGTGTGAAGAACACCAGCACCTGTCCCGTGACGTCGTCGAGCATCTCCGCGAAGGTGACGAACGTGAGGTTGACGGCGTTGAGCATGAGCTCCACGCACATGAACATCACCAGCACGTTGCGGCGAACGAGCAAGCCAACCGCGCCGATCGAGAACATCAACGCCGCGACGACGAGGTAGTAGCTGCCGGTGATCTCGAGGCTGAGGATCACGTTGCCCCCTCGCCAACTGGCTCCTCGACCGCTGCGTCGTCCGGTCGCTGCCCACTTCCACTCTCTGGTCCCGCTCGCTCAGGAGCCGGGGTACCCGGCTCCTGCCCTTCGGGACGCTCGCCACTCCGACGGGCGAGGACGATCGCGCCGACGACTGCGACGACCAAGAGTCCGGCGGTGATCTGGAACGCCCACATGTAGTCGATGAACATGACGTGCGCGACTCGCTCGATGTTGTTGTAGTCGGCGAACGCACCTGTGCCGCCTTCGATCGGCGCGCCTCGGGCCGTCCGCGCGCCGGTTGCCCACTCGTGGCCGGCGAGGAACACGATCTCGGCCAGCACGAGCGCACCAAGCGCGATGGCGGCGGGGCGCTGCACCTTCACCGGGTCTTCGAGCGACTCGTGTCGGTCGACACCGAGCAGCATGATCACGAAGATGAACAACACGACGATCGCGCCCGCGTAGACGATCACCTGCACCGCCGCGACCAGCTCGGCGTCTTGCAGCAAGAAGAACACCGCGACGCTCAGGAGCGTCTGCACGAGCCAGAGCGCGGAGTGCACGGGGTTGCGCGACAGCACCACACCGAGCGCACCGCCGAGCGCGGCCGCGGCGAACACGAAGAAGAGGACCGTCGTCACGGGGAGGACTCCTCGGACTGACCCTTCTCGCCCAAGCGAACGCCGAACCCGAGCTCACCTGACCAGCTCACGCGCCCTTCGAACTCGGCGGAGCCCGACGGTGCGGTCGCGCGCATCCACGCGCTCGTGCGGTCGTCTTCGCCGCCGTGCCACAGCTCCCACGGCTGGCGCCGTGCGCGACCTTCGTCGTCGACGAGGAGCTCGTCACGCGTGTAGATCGCGTCCTCGCGGTTCGTGAACGAGAACTCGAAGAGCTTGCTCTCGGTGATCGCCTCGGTCGGGCAGGCCTCGACGCACAGGTCGCAGTGGATGCAACGTAGGTAGTTGATCTCGTAGACGAACCCGTAGCGCTCACCAGGAGACACCGGAGCGTCGGGAGGGTTGTCAGCGCCGCGCACGTAGATGCACTTCGCGGGACAGACACCGGCGCAGAGCTCGCAGCCGATGCACTTCTCCATGCCGTCCTCATATCGGTTGAGGACGTGACGACCGTGGAAGCGCTCGGGCTTCGGGCGCTTCTCCTTCGGATAGTGCTCGGTGACCTTCGGCTTGAACACCTGCGCCAACGTCACGCGGAAACCGCTCAGCCTCCCCATTACTTGATCTCCTCGACTTCTTCGCGTTTGGGGATGCAGAGATAGAGGATGCCGAGGATCACGAAGCCGCCCACCAACGCGCAGGCGGCGGTGATGATGATGTCGATTGCGCCCGCGCCGACGTCCTGCGCGACCTTGAGGACCGCGGTGATCATCGCCCAGACGAATGCGATCTCGATCAGCAACTTCCAGCCGAGGTTCATCAGCTGGTCGTACCGAAGGCGCGGCAAAGACGCGCGCACCCACACCGTCGCGTAGAGCAGTACGAGCAGCTTTACCATGAACCACACGACGGGCATGACCCAGACGTTGAGCCAGCTGCCCGCGTCGATGCCGAGTCCCGTGAGGCTCGGCCCCGATGGACCACCGAGGAAGAGCGTGACCGCGATGGCGCACATCGTGATCAGGTTCATGAATTCGGCGAGGAAGAAGATCGCGAAGCGAATGCCCGTGTACTCGGTGTGGAACCCGCCGACCAGCTCCTGCTCGGCCTCCACCAGGTCGAACGGCGGGTGGTTCGTCTCCGCCATCGCCGCGATCAAGAAGATGACGAACGACACGATCGTCGGCACGAGGAACCAGTGCGTGTCGCCCCGTCCGATGATCGAGCCGAGACCGTCCCAGGCTTGACCGTCGACGATCTCGCGCGTCGAGAGCGTGCCCGACTGGATGAGCACGGCGACGATCGCGAGACCCATCGCCGCCTCGTACGAGAGGAGCTGGGCCGAGGCACGCACCGCGCCGAGCAACGGGTACTTCGAGCCCGATGACCAACCCGCGAGCATCACGCCGTAGAGACCGATGCCCGACATCGCCAGCAGGAACAGCACGCCAATCGGCGGATCGGCGAGCTGCAGCTGAGTGCGGTGATCGCCGATGGTGACGACGCCACCGATGGGGACGATCGCAAACGCAAGGAACGCCGGCAGGATCGACAGGTAGGGCGCGAGTCGGAAGACGCGCTTGTCAGCCGTGGCCGGTTCCGACTGCTCCTTGAAGAACAGCTTGATCCCGTCGGCGAGAGTTTGGAGGATCCCGAACGGACCCGCGCGCTGCGGACCGATCCGGTTCTGCATGTCGGCGATCACCTTGCGCATGAACCAGATGTAGAACATCACAGCGACGAGCAGCAGCGCGAACACCAGCACGGTCTTCACGATCACGATCACCACCACCGTGAAGTCGATGTCGCCGATGAGGAGCGGGTCGCTCCCGAGCAGGGCGCTCACGACAACGTCTCCACTCGCACGTCGGTGACCGGTGCGTCGAGGTCGATGAGGTCGGATGCACCCGCGCCGTCTCGGTTCGTCGCGAGGAACGCGAAGCCCTCCGGCGTCGATCGATCGACGTGGATCGGAAGCTCGACGGACGCCCGCGGCGAGGTCACCCGCACGACGGTGCCATCCTCGACCCCGATGCGGTCGCGGTCACGCGCGCTGACGAGCAACCGCGCGTCTGACGTCGCCAAACGCGCCAGCGACGGTGACTCGGAGGTCACCCGGTCGTTGCCATAGAGCGTGCGGGCTGCGATGACACGCAGCGCGTAGGAGTCGCGCGGCGCAGCCGCCGGCGCGGGTGCCTCCATCGACCAGGTGTGGAGGGCAACGGCCGGCGCGGGTGGCGCCGCAACCTCTCCGTTCCCGACCTCATCAGCCGCAGGACGGAGGGGCTCCCACGAGACACCGGCCCCAGGAGTCGCCGGGACGAACGTGACCTCGTCGAGGTGATCCGCGAGCGGGAGCACGACGCCGTCCCGCGCGCGTCGCAGCAAGGCTGCGTCGACACCTGCGAACGCGGGTGCCGCTTGCGCGATCTCGTCCTGCACCTCTTCGACGGTCTCGAGGTCCCAGTCGGATCCAAGGCGAGCCGCGAGCTCGGCGGCGATGCGCCAGCCCTCCATCGTGCGGCCTTCGGGGGTGATCTTGCGGCGCAGCACCGAGACCCGACCTTCGAGGTTCGTGGTGGTGCCCGCCTGCTCGCCCCACACTCCGGTCGGAAGGAACACGTCGGCCCGCTCGGCAGAGTCGTCGGGGAACGCGCCGACGCAGACGACGCGCTCCACCGCGCTCAGTGCTTCTCGCGCGAGCGCGCGGTCGGGGAAGTCCGTGAGCAGGTCACAGCCGACGAGCACCAGCGCCTTGATGGTGCCGTTGGCGGCGGCGCGCAGGATCCCAGTTGCATCGAACCCGGTTGCGTCGGGCGTTCCGCCCCACGTAGCCGACAGATGGTCGCGCCCCGCGTCGAGCGACACACGTCCTGGGAGGAATCCGGGCGCGAGCCCGAGGTCGAGCGCACCGTGCACGTTGCCGCGGCGCAGCGCAGACAGGAAGCGCGCGCCGTGTGACTTAGCGAGCTGGCTTGCGGCGTGGATCGTCGCGGCCGCCGGTTCCGCGACGGATGGACGCCCGAGGACGACCACCACCGGCCCATCGCCGGTGATGCCATCGATGATCGACGCCACTTGGTCGACCGCCTCTTGGACGACGCCTGGCGCGTGCCGGATCACGTGCGCCGCGCTGCTCGTCAGCCCGTGGTCCCGCGCCGCGACGTCGATCAACGGCACACCGAGGTCGACCGCGGCCCGGCGCACACGCAGCGCGAGGACGGGGAGCTCTTCCTTGAGGTCCGGGCCGAGAAGCACGATGGCGCGGGCCCGATCGAGGTCGGCGATCGTGGCGCGCGGCATGCCGAGCACGACGTCGGCGGGAAGCCCGTCGGCGAGCTGCGCGTCGACGTTGTCGGTGCGCAACACACCCTTGGCGAAGCGCGCCCAGGCATAGGCGTCCTCGTTCGTTCCTCGCGCGCCACCGAGCACGCCGATCGCACCAGGCCCGTGCTCGTCGCGCACGCGGCGCAGCGCGGCCGCGGCGGCATCGAGTGCTTGTGGCCACGAGGTCACCTCGAGCTCCATGCCGCGGCGAAGGCCAGGGGCACGGACGCGCGCTTCAGAGTGCACCCACTCGTAGCCGTAACGGCCCTTGTCACACAGCCAACCGTGGTTGACGGGCTCGGAGTCGACGCCGAGGAGACGTACCAACCGGTTCGATGTCGAGTCGAGCGCGCCGCGGCAGCCGACCGCGCATGCCTGGCACGACGTCTCGACGGAGTCGAGGTCCCACGGGCGGGCGCGGAAGCGGTACGGCTTCGCGGTGAGTGCACCCACCGGACAGATCTGCACGGTGTTGCCGGAGAAGTAGGACGAGAACGGCTCGTCGGGATACGTGATGACCTCGGTGTGACCGCCGCGTCCGCCGAAGTCGATGAGCGCGTCGCCGGCAATCTCCGCGGCGAAACGTGTGCAGCGGCCGCACTGGATGCAGCGCTCACGGTCGAGCATCACCAAGTCGCTGATCGGGATCGGCTTCGCGAAGTGTCGCTTCTCCTCGACGTAGCGCGACTCGCCGGGGCCGAACGCCAGCGTCTGATCCTGGAGCGGGCACTCGCCGCCGCGGTCGCAGACCGGGCAATCGAGTGGGTGGTTGATGAGGAGCATCTCGAGCACACCGTCTTGCGCGGCCTTCACCGGCGCGCTCTCGGTGCGCACGACCATCCCGTCGACGACTGGGGTCGCGCAGCTGATCTGCAGGCCGCGCATGCCTTCGACCTCGACCAGGCACATACGACACATGCCGACGGGCTTCATCCGTTCGTGCCAGCAGAAGCGCGGGATGTAGGTGCCGTGCTCCTGGGCGGCCGCGATGAGCAGCTGGCCGCGTGGAACCTGCACCACCTTGTCGTCGATGGTGACGGTGACCATGTCCTGGTCGCCGGCGACCGGGATCGTGTACCGGTGGTCCGACGGCCACTGCGACATCGGAACCGCATTCGCGCTCATCGCGCCGCCCCCGTCACCCGTTCTCGGCACGTTGGTTGTTGCATAGCAACAACCAACGTGCCGAGAAGCCCCGGGGTGATGGCGATCAGGGCGGTCATGCGGATGCCACCTGGAGGGTCGTGCGCCTGTCGGCGTCCTTGGCCAGGCGGGCGCGGATCTCCTCGCCCCAGTACTTGTTGAGGCTGAGCGTCGGGCTCATCGTGCTCGGCCCGAGCTGGCAGATCGTCGTCATGCCCGGCGGCCAGGTGACACCAGGAGAGATGGTGTTGCCGAAGCCCATCAGCAGGTCGAGATCGTCCGGCCGACCAAGACCGTTGGCCATCCGGTACAGCACCTTCTCGAGCCAGCCCGATCCTTCCCGGCATGGCGTGCACTTGCCGCACGATTCGTGCGCAAAGAACTTCGCGATCCGCCATGCGACAAGCACGGGGTCGATGGTCTCGTCGAACACCATGATCGCCCCCGACCCGAGCATCGTCCCCAGCTCGGCGGCGCGGTCCATGTCGAGCGGCTCGTCGAGGTGCTCGGCCCGCAACCACGGTGACGACGCGCCGCCGGGGATGAAGAAGCCCAGCTTCTTGCCACCCGAGACGCCACCGGCGAGGTCGTCGATGAGCTCGCGGAAGGTCACCCCGAGCTCGATCTCGTAGTTGCCGGGGCGTTCGACGTTGCCCGACACCGAGAAGATGCGCGTGCCGGTCGACTTGTTGACGCCCATCCCCGCGTACCACTCGCCGCCTTCGCGCACGATATGCGGGACCGTCGACATCGTCTCGACGTTGTTCACGATCGTCGGTGCCGCGTAGAGGCCCTGCACCGCGGGGAACGGTGGCTTGATGCGCGGCATTGCGCGCTCACCTTCGAGGCTCGACAGGAGGCCGGTCTCGTCGCCGGCGATGTAGCAACCCGCGCCGCGGTGCACGATCAGGTCGAGGTCGTAGCCCGAACCGAGGATGTTCTTGCCGAGGAAGCCGTTCGCGTACGCGTCGTCGACGGCCGCCTGCAGCCGGTCGGCGCCGAGCGCGAACTCGCCGCGCAGATAGATGAACGCGTGGTGCGCCTGGATCGCGTACGAGGTGATGATCGAGCCCTCGACGATCTGGTGCGGATCCTTCTCGATGAGCATGTGATCTTTGAAGGTGGCGGGCTCGCCCTCGTCGGCGTTGACCGCGAGGTACCGCGGGAACACGTCCTTGGGCAGGAACGACCATTTCTGCCCGGTGCCGAAGCCGGCACCGCCGCGACCGCGAAGACCCGACTTCGTGACCTCGTCGATGAGCGCGGCCGGCTCCATACCCATCGCCTTCTCGAGCGCGCTGTAGGCCTTGTTGTGCGTGCGCGCCGCGTCGAACGTCCACGAGTCGTCGGTGCGCTCGCGCAAGAACTTCGTGACGACGCGCGTCTCCTGCGCGGCCATCAGGTTGGGCTCCCGGAGATCGTGCGCGCCTTCAGCGCGCCCGACTTGTACTGCTCGATCAGGTCGGTGGCCGACTCGGACGTGACCGGGCCGTGGAACTCGTAGTTCACCTGCATGACCGGCGCTTGATCGCACGCCGCGATGCACTCGACCTCTTCGACGTGGACGTCGTGGTCGTCGGCGTACTTGGTACGCAACGCTTCGACGAGCGCAGGCCCTCCGTTCACGAGACACGAGACGTTCGTGCACACCGACACGACGAGCTTGCCGATCGGCTCGCGCTTGAACATCGTGTAGAAGGAGCACGTCCCGAGCACGAGCGCGGGCGTAAGTCCGAGCAAGTCCGCGATGTCCTCCATCGCGTCGGTCGTCACGTAGCCGTCACGGTCTTGCGCCATGTGCAGCAACGGCAGCAGCGCGCTCTTCGAGTGTGGGTAGCGCGCGACCAGCTCCTCGGCCCGCCGCCGTTCAGTGTCCGTGAACGTCACCGGTCGACTTCTCCCATCACGGGATCGACGCTGGAGATGATCGCCACCGCGTCGGCGACGAGCGCGCCTTCGACCATCGCCTCCATCGACTGGAGGTTGTAGAAGGACGGCCCCCGGATGTGCATGCGGACGGGCTTCCCCGTGGCATCGGACACGAGGTAGCAACCGATCTCACCGCGGGGTGACTCGATCGCGACGTACGTCTCCCCCGGCGGAACCCGGAAGCCTTCGGTGAAGAGCTTGAAGTGGTGGATGAGCGCTTCCATCGACTCGTCGATGCGCGCTCGCGGCGGCGGCGTGATCTTGCGGTCCTGCACGCGGTAGTCGCCGGCAGGCATCTTCTCGACGCACTGACGGACGATCTTCAGCGACTCGCGGATCTCGTTCAGACGGATGAGATAGCGGTCGTAGCAATCGCCGTTCTCGGTGTAGATGACGTCGAAGTCGACCTGGTCGTACGCGAGGTAAGGCTGAGCCTTGCGGAGGTCCCACGGGAAGCCGGTGGAGCGCAGGATCGGTCCTGACGCGCCGAGCGCGAGCGCCTGCTCGGTGGTGATCACGCCGACGCCGACGAGCCGCTCGAGCCAGATCGGGTTGTCGTTGAGGAGGTCTTCGTAGTCGCGCATGCCGCGCTCCACGGTGTCACAGAGGTCGAGCGTCGACTGCTGCCACCCGTCGGGCAGGTCCGCGGCGACACCGCCTGGACGGATGAAGTTGTGGTTCATCCGCAGGCCGGTGATCGTCTCCTTGTAGCGGAGCACCTCTTCGCGCTCACGCCAGCCGTAGATCATCATCGACAGTGCGCCGATGTCCATGCCGTTCGTGGCCTGGAACAGCAGGTGCGACTCGAGCCGCGAGATCTCGCACAGCATCGTGCGGATCCACGTAGCGCGTGGCGGGATCTCGACGTCGAGGAGTCGCTCGACTGCGAGTGCGAACACCGTCTCGTTCGACAGCGGCGCGAGGTAGTCCATCCGCGTGACGTTTGTGCCGCCCTGCACGTACGTGAGCTCTTCGCCGGTCTTCTCCATGCCGGTGTGCAGGTAGCCGATGACCGGCTTCACGCGCAGCACGGTCTCACCGTCGAGCTCCATCATCACGCGCAGCACTCCGTGGGTCGACGGGTGCTGCGGACCCATGTTGACGATCATCGTTTCGTCGTCTTCGGGCCAGAGTCCGCCAGTCACGACGAGCTCGCGCGGCGTGCGCTGCATCTCCTGCGCGCCCTCGTCGGTCTGACGATCGAGGCGAGCCTTCTCCATTGCCTCGCTCGCTGCGTCCGGGGATACCCCGGCCGCGGCCGCTCGTTCGGTCGGCGCAGGGTGCGCGTGCTTCATCGGGGGCTTGGGTCGCCCTTGAACGCGACGGGCACGCGGCCGGGCGCGTCGTCCTTGCGCAACGGGTACCCCACCCAGTCGTCGGGCATGAGGATGCGCGTCAGGTCGGGGTGGCCGTCGAAGGCGATGCCGAACAGGTCGTACGACTCCCGCTCGCCGAAGTTCGCGCCGGAGTAAAGGTCGGTGATGCTCGGCACGGTCGGCTCGTCGGCGGGCACCTCGCAGATCGTGCGGATCCGGCGGTTCCGTGGGTGCGACAGGAAGTTCGCGACGACTTCGAACCGCTCCGGCGCGACGCCATCCACGCTGAGGCGCTCCTCGTCGACGAGGTGGTCGACCACGGTGACGTCGAGGCACTGCGTGAACTGCTGCTCGTCGCGGAGGAACGCGACGACGTCGTGCCACGCGCCACGGTCGACATACACGACCGCCTGCCCGTGGGAGTCGTGGAACACCGTGCCCGGGAACTTCTCGGCAACTGCCGCCGCGACTTCGTCCGCCTCGCTCGCTGCGGCCGGGGGTACCCCGTCCGCGGGCTCTCGCTCGGGCTCGCCTGGCTTGTGAATTTCTTCACTTGGCACGGCGTCGTCAGGCATCCGAGGTCTCCCGCCGTTCCCTACGCCGACCGCGCCGCGACGGCCAACCCCGATGGAGATTGTCCGTCGCGTTGTTCGATCTGGATGCCGGCGCCGCGTCCGGCTTCTCGGCGCGCCAACAGCGGCCCGGAGCGGATCTGCTCGTGCAGCGTGAGGATCCCGTGCATCAACGTCTCTGGGCCCGGCGGACAACCCGGCACGTACACATCGACGGGCACGATCTGGTCGACGCCCTGCACGAGTGCGTAGTTGTTGAACATCCCGCCGGTGCTCGCGCACACACCCATCGAGATGACCCACTTCGGCTCGACCATCTGGTCGTAGACCTGCCGCAGCACCGGGGCCATCTTCTGGCTCAGTCGGCCGGCGACCACCATGAGATCGGCCTGGCGCGGGCTGGCACGGAACACCTCCATGCCGTAGCGCGCGAGGTCGTAGTGCGCTGCGCCGGTCGCCATCATCTCCATCGCGCAGCACGCGAGACCGAACGTTGCCGGCCACACTGAGCTGCGGCGCGCCCACTTCACGAGGTCTTCGAGGCGCGCCGTGAGGAAGTTGTGGGGAATCGTCTCCATCCCCATTACGCGACCCCCATTACGCGACCTTCTCCTCTTCCTTGGGCTCCTCTTCCTCGGATCGTGCCCCCGCCGTCGGCTCGAGGCCGTCACGGCCTGGCGTGCCGGTCGCGCGCAGCACGCGCCCGTAGAAACGAGAAGTGGCCTTGCGCGCGGGACCCCAGTCGAGCGCACCGGTCGACAACAGGTAACCGAACGGCACGAGCAGCACTAGGAGGAACACGCCCATGACGACGAGCCCGTACGTGCCGAGATCGTTCAGGAGCGTGGTGAACGGGTAGAGGAAGATGATCTCGACGTCGAGGACGATGAACGCCATCGCGACCAAGTAGAACTTGACCGGGAAGCGCTCGGCGGGCTCGTGCTCGGGCACGATGCCGCACTCGTACGGGGCTTCCTTCGCGGAGGTCGGACGGCGCGGTCCGAGCAGCTTCGACGCGGTGAACGAGAGCCCGACGAACGCGATGACCAGGACGATCATCGCCAGGATCGGTAGGTACTGCGCCAAAGCTGTGTTCCTTCGAAGAGGCAGCGCGCAGGCTATCCGAGCCCTCTTGGAGCCGAGAAAACGGCTACCCGCCTCAGTCGAGCGAGTAGCCGATCCGGTCGAGCGCCGCGAGGAAGGGCGCTTCCCATGCGTCGCGGGAGCGCACCGGCGGCGGCTCTGAACGCGCCGGGTCGTCGAGGAACGCCATGACCGCGTCCGCGATCGTCGCCGGGTCGGGCATGCACACGGCCGCGTTGCCAAGCTCGAGCTGGTGCATGAGGTTCTCGCGCCCGTGCCCAGGCACCACGTCGAGGAGCACCATGCCCCGCCCGACCACTCGTGCCTCGGTGCAGGTGTCGCCCGAGCTCGTCACCACCACGTCGCACGCGGCCATGAGCTCCGGCACCTGCTCGGTGAAGCCGAAGGGACGGATCGACGGGTTCGACTTGGCGAGCGAGCCGAGCTTCCGTTCGAACTTGCGGTTGCGACCGGCCACAGCCAGCACGAACAAGCCCGCGCGTGAGAGCCGGAGCGCGACCTCGTCGATCGGACCCACCCCCCACGCGCCGGACATGAGTAGGACGCAGCGCGCGTCGTCGGGCACCTCGAACATTGCGCGGGCTTCGGAACGACTCGGCGCGTCATAGAACGCAGGCCGCGCCGGCGCGGGGACGATCTCGACGCTGGCCCGGGGTCGGTACGCGTGCACCGATTCGGCCGCAGTCTGCGACGTCACGAGGAACAAGTCGGTTTCGTCGTGCACCCACATGCGATGAAGCCAGGTGTCCGTGCAGAGCACGACGCTCAGCACGTCATCATCGCGTTCACGCCGAAGGCGCGCGGCGGTCGCGGCCCCGGTTGCGAACACCGAGATGAGCAAGTCCGGGCGCGTGCTCTCGAAGTGCTTCATGAAGCGAGGCCAGATGTTCCGAACTGCGAGGCGGTCGAGACCCCGCGCGACACGAGATCCGCGCCGAAGGTGCGAGAAGTGAAACCCGTCGTACACCGTGGGTCTCCAGAACAACGTCTTGAAGACCGCGTCCCCTGCGGGTCCACCGGCCCGACCGAGCAGTTCCATCGCATCGAGCACTCGGCTCTTGACGCCGTGCGGCGAGAGCGCGTCCGCGCACGCTTCAGCAACCACGTCGTGTCCCGCGCCCAGATGTCCAGAGAGGATGAGCGCGCAATGCTCGTTCAACTTCCTACCCACAAGATCAGGCTACGAGTTCGCTGAGCGTGGTCGCTTCGAGCTCGCGATGTGCGAGCTCGTCAGCGATCGGGCCGAGCGAGTCCAAGACGCGATCGACCGTGCCGGGCGGCGAACTGTCGTCACTGTCGTGCAACAGCACGATCGCACCCGGCTCGAGCGATGCGCACACGCGGCCAACGACCTCGTTCGCGTCGACGGCCTCCCACTCGCGTCCCCATGCTGACCAATGCACGAGCTCGAGTCCGCGCCCGCGCGCCGCGAGCATCGTGCCGAGGCTCGACTGGCCGAACGGCGGCCGGTACCACCGGGGCAGGACGCCGCAGTCGCCGGCGACTTCGAGCGCGGCATCGAGATCATCCCGAATCCATCGCGGCGTGCGCGCGAGATGGTGCTCGTGCAGGTGACCATGGATCCCGATCTCGTGACCCCGGTCCACGGTCTCCATGACCAGCTCGGGCGCCTGCTCCATCCGGCTTCCGAGGCAGAAGAAGGTGCCGCGCAAACCGAGCTCGTCGAGTCGATCCAGCACGAGCGGTGTGGTCTGCGGATCAGGGCCGTCGTCGAACGTCAGCGCGACGCGGGGTTGCTTCGGGCCGCGCCATCGACACCAACCGCCGGGGATCGCGCGCATCGGGCTCCACTGACCGAGCGCGACCACGCTCGGGAATGCGTGCACGAGCGCGCCACCGAGCAGCACCCGCGAGAGCCTCACTTGGCGCCAACCTCGCCTAGCGCTCGGCGACCTTCTCGGCTTCCGAGGTGCGCCATTCGACGTAGCGGCGCATGCCGTCTTCGAACGACACGCTCGGTTCCCAACCGAGGAGCTCGCGCGCCTTGTCGGCGGACACCGTGCGACCGGCGAAGTCACCCTGGCGCGCGTGCACATACTCCACCTCGGTGGAGCTGTCGACGATGTCGATCACGGTCTCCGCGATGCGTCGGATGCTCACTGGCTCCGCGCCTTCGAGGTTGATCACTTCGTTCTCGGCAGCTTCGCCGAGTGCGAGCACATGAGCGCGCGCCAGGTCTTCGATGTACACGTAGTTGCGGTACTGGTTGCCGTCGCCATCGATGCGGATCGTCTCGCCCCGCAGCGCGGCTTGCACGAAGCGCGGGATCACGAGCTCGTCGCGCATTCGCGGTCCGAACGGGATGCCGTAGCGGAGGATCGTGAACGGCTGACCGTAGAGGTCGAAGTAGTTGTGCACGAGCATCTCGCCGGCGATCTTCGACGACGTGTAGACGTGACCGGCGGTGGCCAGGAAGAACGGTGAGTCCTCGTCGACTGCGTCACCGACCGCGCCCGCGTAGACCCAGACCGTGCTGGCGAGGATCGCGCGTCCCACCCCATTGCGACGCGCGGCTTCCCACACGTTCGCGGTGCCCACGATGTTCAGCTGCACCGCGCCAACGGGGTCGTCGAACGCATCGTTCACGTTCGAGACCGCCGCGAGGTGGAACACCGCGTCGCACCCGTTCGTTGCGCTCACCAGCGCGTCGAGGTCGAGGATGTCCACAGCCAGGCTGTCGACGTCGCTGCGGTGGGCGCCGCGCACATCGAGCACCACCACGTCGTGACCCGCATCAGCCAGGGAGTCGATGACGTGCGAGCCGATGAAGCCCGAGCCTCCGGTGACGGCCGCGCGCATCAGGACCTCGCCACGGCGTTGATTGCGTCGATCACGGCGTCTGCTTCGTCGTCGGTCATGTCGGAGTGCAGCGGCAGGCACACATGCCGTGCACATACATCTTCAGCCACTGGGAGCAGCACCTGAGCGATGTTTGCGAACACCGGTTCGTGGTGCAAGGGACGGGCGTAGACCTCACCGCTCATGCCGATGCCGTGTTCCTCGGCGAGCCGCTTCTTGAACGAGTCGCGATCGATGACGGGAGCGAGCATCGCCGGGTACTTGTAATAGGCGTGCTCGCAACCCTCGGCCGGCAGCAACGGCTCGACGGTGCCGGATCCGTGCAACGCCGCGTCGTAGCGCGCGGCCACGCGGCGACGCACCGCGAGGAACTGGTCGAGGCGACGGGTGTGCACCAGGCCGACCGCGGCGTGGAGCTCACTCATCCGCCATGCCGCGCCGAGCCGAACGTGCGCACCACCAAAGAACCCGGCCTTGCCCTGGTCGCGGTAGATACGTGCTTCATCGGCGACGCTCTCGTCATCGGTGACGATCATCCCGCCCTCGCCGCTGGTGATCACCTTCGTGGGGTAGAAGGAGAAGCACCCCATCGCTCCGAACGTGCCCGCAGATCGATTGCGGTACGCCGCGCCGTGCGCGTGTGCGGCATCCTCGAGCAGGAAGATGCCGCGCTCGTCACAGAGGGCGCGAATCTCCTCCACTTCCGGCGACACCAGTCCCCCGATGTGCACGAGCACGACGCCAGCCGTGTCGTCCGTGAGCGCCGCACGCGTCGTCTCGGCGGAGAGCGAAAGCGTGTCGGCCGACACGTCGGCGAACCGCGGCTGGCCTCCAGCGTGCATGACGGCCGCCGCGGTCGCGAAGAAGGTGTTCGCCGGCACCAGGATCTCGCGTCCGGCAACTCCGAGGATGCGCAGCGCTATCTCGATTGCCGACGTGCCGCTGCTCACGGCAATCGCATGCGCGACGCCATGTCGTTCTGCGAACTCGCGCTCGAGCTCAATCGTGCGCGGGCCCAACGTGAGCGAGCCCGTGCGCAGCGCTTCGTCGACGTACCCGGCGATCTCGGAGCGGTCGGCGTCCGAGAACACGACGCGAGCGGGTGGGATGCGCAGGCTCATCGCGACACTTCCGCAGTCGGCTCGTCGTCACCGGTGATCAACGGGTTCCTCCCGAGCCAGATCAAGCCCGCAAGCATTACAGCAACCGACGCGCCAACCGCGAAGCCTCGGACGCCGCCCGCGGCGATCGTCTCGCCGAAGAGTAAGGCCCCGATGAGGGTCGACACGAGAGGGTCGACGACGTTCATCGTGGGCAGGACGACCGTCGGATGGCCCGCTTGGTACGCGCTCTGGATCAGCAATGTCGCGAGGATGCCCGCAGGGATCAGCGCGTACGGCTGCCAGGACCCGAAGGTCGCGCCGACGCCGTCCTCCAACTTGTCGGCGAAGGCCTTGGTGAGCACGGCCATGAAGCCGTTCGCGACCCCTCCAGCCACCGCCAGCAGCACGGCCCGCGACACACCGTGCGAACGCAGCGCCCAGATGGCGGTAACCGCGGCGACGGGCACGACCGCCGCGACGCACAGCAGCCAGCCCGTCGTGTCCGAGGTCGCGGTGCTCTGCTCGGTCGGCGATGCCGCGACGAGAAAGGCGGCGACACCGAGGATCGTGCATCCGACCCCCGCCCAGTCGCGTGGTCGGAGCCGACGGTGGGTCCACGCGGCTGCGATCGCGAGCGTGAACACCAGATCGAGCGTGAGGATCGGTTGCACCAGAACCAAGGACCCGCTCGACAGCGCGGCCGCGTGCAGCGCGAAGCCGCCGATCTCGCACGCAAGCCCGAGGAGCCACAACGGCCGTCGGACGAGTCGCGTGAGCAGCCCGACGCGCAGCGCGTGCTCTTGAGGCACCTCGAGCGCGGCACGGTGCTGAAGCGCGACACCCAGGCCGAAGACCGCGTCGGCCAGAAGCGCGAGCGCGATCGTCATGAACGGAATCTGGTCAGGGCTCGGGTGCGATGGCGACGAGCTTCGCGACCGCTTTGTACGCGAGCTCGGCCGGGCCCACTTCGTCGGGGCGGAGCAGGTTCGCCATGATTCGCAACACCCACTCCATGAGGCTTCGGCTCATGAACCCGACGCGAGTGAGCTCGCGCATCACCGCCGGGTTGCCGATCGCGCGCACGAACGCGCGCGCCACCTTGAAGTAGAGGGCGTACTCCTCGTCGAGCCGTTGCTCGTAGGTGCGCAGCGCGAGCCCGTCACGGGTCGTGAGCGCTTCGCCGACCGCGTCTGCTGCGAACCGGCCCGTCTCGTACGCAACGGAGATGCCTTCGCCGTTGAACGGGTTGACCGAGCCGGCGGCATCGCCGACGCACAACCACGTCGGTCCGACTTTCGGCCGAATGGAGAACCCGGTGGGCAGCTTCCCGCCAGTGGGTGCTCCGCACGCGGTCTCGGGCGAGATCTTCCACGACTCGGGCGCGGTCGCACAGAACGCGTCCATCAGCCGCGAGGTGTTGACGTCCTTGAAGCCGGTGTAGGTGTCGAGCAGTCCGACGCCGACGTTGATCGTGCCGTCGCCGACCGGGAACACCCATCCGTATCCAGGGAGGTTGTTGCCGTTGCGGTCGTGCAGGTCGAGGTGGCTCTCGATCCACGGCTCGTCGTGCCGCGGGCTCTTGAAGTACCCCCGCAGCGCCATGCCCATCGGGTAGCTGCGGTCGCGGGCGGTGCCCAGCGCGCGCCCGAACCGGGAGTTGGAGCCGTCGGCCACGACCACGTACTTGGCCGATGCGGTCTCTGTGGTGCCGGTCTCGCTGCTGCGCAAGACGGCGCCGGTGACGAGCCCGCCCTCGACGACGGGCTCGACTGCCTCGGTCGCGGGGCGCAGCGTCGCCCCGGCCTTCACTGCCTGCTCGGCCACCATCTCGTCGAGATCCCGGCGCCGAACGACGTACCCGTACGAGGGATACAGAGGATGCGTCGGCCAAGCGAGCTCAAGCGTCGTCCCGTGGGCGTGCGAGCGCAGGCCGCCGAACCGGAGGTGGTCGGCAAGCCGGTCGCCGAGACCCATCGCTTCAAGCTGGTGCACGGCCCGCGGCGTGAGCCCGTCGCCGCAGGTCTTCTCACGAGGAAAGCGCTTCTTCTCGACCATGAGGACGCGGTGGCCCTGCTCCGCGAGCCAGTAGGAAGCGGCCGCGCCGGACGGCCCCGCCCCGACTACGAGCACGTCCCATCTCTCTGCCACGGGTGAAGTCTCACAGAGAGGGTGCGATCTCGTCGCACGCGGAACTCGTCGCGGATGCGAGAGGTTCGCCGCGGGCCGGCTTTGCCGGTCCGCGACTCGCGGGACGCCGAACCAGTCGCGCCGGGAGGGGCAGGCGGGCAGGGCCTGCCCTCCCCGCCAGAGATACCTGCCTCCCCGTGATTCAAGAATGTGTCGCTGCCACCGGTAGCGTGGTAGGAAACGGCCCGCGAGAAGGGCTCCAACGGCATTCGGGTGCGACCGCTCGGGGAGGACGACGGCGAAATGCCCAACCTGCTGCCCGACTGGTCGTTCGACTTGCCTTGGGGACTGGGCGAGTGGGACACACGAGCTGCCGGCCGTCTGATCTGGTTCTCGATCCTCCTCATCTACGGCATCGCGATCGTGGTCGCGCTGATCATGCCGCCGAAGATGAAGCGGCCGTTCCCCGACTTCATCGGGTACGCCGCCATCCCCGGGATCATCGTGACCGGCCTCGTGCTCGGCGCGGTCATCAAGGACTTCCAGCGCACGATCATCCTCGCCTTCCTCGCGCTGTTGGCCGCGCACATCTTCATGCTCGTGCTCAGCCGCAAGGCGCGTGATCCTGAACGGCAAGCCACATGGGCCGAGTGCTTTGCCGGGTCAGTCGGCGTGTTCGCGCTGTTCGCGTTGGCCTATGCGATCGTGCCGCACGAGTACTTGGAGTTCGCGAACAAGCAGCTGCTGTGGGGCGACAACTCGAAGTTCGTGTTCCAGTCCGGTGAACCGATCTTCGGCTTGTTCTACAAGTACCCGTTCAGCTTCGACTTCCCGGCCTTGCGCGACATCATCGTGACGGGGATGTACGCGCAGTTCCTCGTGATCAACGTCATCCTCTGGACCAAGTGGCAGAAGCGGTTCGAGGTCAAGGAAGCGCCGACCGAAGAGACCGCGCCGGCCAAGCGCTCGCGCTTCGGTCGTCCGCTGCGGCGCACGAAGGCTGCTGAGCCCACGGGCCCAGTCGCGCCCGTGCCGGAGGGTGTGTGATGGCGAAGACCGACGCCAACCCGCCAATGCCGGACTTCGTGACCGACTACCAGCTCCAGGAAGTCGACCCGGCGTTCCTCGCGCAGTCGGTGAAGCCGAAGCAGTTCCTGCACATCGATCAGGCCGAGTGCATCCTCTGCGAGGGCTGCGTCGACATCTGCCCGTGGAAGTGCATCCACATGGTGTCGGTGTCCGCGATCGCGGAGGCGGTCGGTACCGACCAGCCGGGCGAGGACCCCCGGGACCACGTCGCGTTCATCGTCGACGAGGACGTGTGCACCCGCTGCGCCCTGTGCGTAGATCGCTGTCCTACGGGTGTCATCATCCTCGGCAAGCTCGACCCGAACGTCGCCGAAGGCGACCCTCACACACGAACGAACCGGCACGGCTACGCCTACGGCGTGCGGTTCTGACTCCAGGAGCATCGGTGGCGAACGGCAACGGCAGCGGGAACGGGAACGGCCAGGGAGGCCGGGAACGCGTCGCGGCCGCACTCGAAAAGGTCGACGAGAAGGTCCGCGGGTCGCAGGCCTGGACCGCGATCTTCCGCCCGGGCTCGATCTACCGGCGCGGCTACACCGACAGCCCCCGCAATCGCTCCTACGTGATCATGAACAACGTGCTGTACCACCTTCACCCGGTGAAGGTGAAACGGCACGCGGTGAAGGTGTCGTACACGCTCTGCCTCGGCGGCCTGTCGTTCTTCCTCTTCATCCTGCTCACCGTCACCGGCATCTTCTTGATGTTCTTCTATCGGCCAACGGAAGCCGCCGCGTGGTCCGACATCAAGACGCTCGAGACCGCGGTCACCTTCGGGTCACTCGTGCGCAACATGCACCGATGGGCTGCGCACCTCATGGTGCTGTCGGTGTTCCTGCACATGTGTCGCGTCTTCTACCACGGTGCCTACAAGGCGCCGCGCGAGTTCAACTGGGTGATTGGTGTCGTGCTGCTGCTGCTCACGCTGCTGCTGTCGTTCACCGGCTACCTGCTGCCGTGGGACCAGCTCGCGCTCTGGGCTGTCACCGTCGGCACGAACATGATGGGGTACACCCCTGTCTTCGGGAGCAGTGTCAAGTACGTGCTGCTCGGATCGAACGAGATCAGTGGTGACACGTTGCTGCGCTGGTACGTGCTGCACGTGCTGCTCTTACCCTTCGTCATCGTGATCTTCATGGCTGTCCACTTCTGGCGCGTCCGCAAGGACGGCGGCATCACCGGGCCACTGTGATGACCGGCCAGAGCACGCGGACCGAGCGAAGCGAGGGGAGCCCGCTGGAGCGGCGAACGTCCCGCAGGGCGACGGTCGGGTATCCCGGCCGTCGAGAGAGCGCGACCGGAGAGTAGATGGCGGAAGTACCCGAACATCTGCTGCAGCGCTCCCGCGAGCGGCGCAAGGCCCTCGGTCTCCCGGTTCCGGGAGAGGAAGAGGGTGAGGCGCCCGCGGCCGCTGACGCGGGTGGAGGGGACGCTGGCGCTCCCCCTCCGCCGCCAACGGGTGGGGGTGGTGACGCCGGTCCGCCCACCGATGGTGCTGATGGAGCGGGTGGCGGTGACGAGGGCGGAGGCGGCGACACCGGCGGGATCCCCGCGCACCTGCTCGAGCGCTCGAAGCGGCGCCGCGCCGCGCTGGCTGGTGAAGCCGCGCCGGCAGCGGCCGCGGGCGGTGGTAGCGGCACGGCGACCGCGGTGGCAGCACCGCCTGCGCCCACCGCAACCGGCCCAGCCGGTCACACGCAGCGGCTGCTCACGGTGGTCAAGTCCGGCTCGATCCAGCAGACGCGCGCCGAAGCGCAAGACAAGGTCCATGTCTGGCCGCACCTGCTCGTCATCGAGTTCGCGTCGATCCTGATCCTGCTCGCGGCGGTCACGATCTTCTCCGCGTTGGTGCGGGCACCGCTCCTGAGCCTCTCCGACTTCAACAAGACGCCGAACCCGTCGAAGGCGCCGTGGTACTTCCTGGGTCTCCAGGAGCTGCTCACGATGTTCCACCCGATGGTGGCCGGCGTGACGATCCCGGGCGTTGGCCTCGGATTGCTCGCGCTCGCGCCGTTCATCGACAAGAACCCGTCGCACAAGCCGAAGGACCGCAAGTTCGCGATCGCGGTCTTCACCATGTTCATCATGCTGTGGGCGGTGCTCGTGATCATCGGCTCGTTCTTCCGGGGCGCGGGGTTCAACTTCGTGTTCCCATGGAACGACGGCATCTTCTTCGAGCTGTAGGGAGAGCGGAAGCGTGGAGATCGCAATCGCCATCGTTGCCGTGCTCGGCTTCGCGGTGCTCGCGCTCCTCGCGACTGCTCGGAGCCGCGTCGGGGCCGGTCGCCTGAGCCGCGAGACGCGCCGCGCCGACGCGTCGGAGCCCGCACCCGAAGCCGAGCCCGCTCCCGCGCCGGGCGCTGAGCTCGAGCCGACCGACGAAGCCGCACGGGCACGCGCCGACGACGCTCGTCGCGCCGCGGCGGGCGGATCGCTCGTCCCCACCGGTGAGACGGGTGTGGCCCGCTACGAACCCGTCGACGAGGAAGAGCTCGGACTCACCCGCCGCATGTTCTTCAACCGCGGCATCCTCACCGTGCTCGGCACGAGTGCAGGCGCGTTCGGCGTTGCATCCCTCGCCTTCCTGTGGCCAGCGAGCGGCGGCGGCTTCGGCGGCGTGGTCACCGTGGGGAAGATCGGTGACATCGAGGACAAGCTCGGCGACAAGGAGCCCTTCTACAACGCCGGCGCGCGCACCTACATCCAGGAGTACCCAGCGAACGCCGTCAAGAAGGCCGAATCGATCTATGACCCGCGCATCCTCACCGGGATGGAAGCCGGGTTCGTCGCGCTCTACCAGAAGTGCCCGCACCTGGGGTGCCGCGTGCCGTGGTGTCAGTCGTCGCAGTGGTTCGAGTGCCCGTGCCACGGCTCGAAGTACAACCGGGTCGGTGAGAAGAAGGGGGGTCCGGCCCCCCGCGGCATGGACCGCTTCGTGATCACCATCAACGGCGACAGCCTCGTCGTCGACACGAGCGAGCCGATCCAGGGTCCGCCGATCGGCGTCGACACCACCGGCCAGGGGCAAGAGGGCGCCCCGTGCGTATGAGCTCTCGGATCCGGATCACCCAGACACGCGGACCGAGCGAGGCGCAGCCGAGCGAGGGGAGCACGCGGAGCGAGCGCCCGCGGGCCGGGTATCCCGCATCTCGGGTCGACGCCGCAGGCTCCGTCTCGTGCGGCGACGGCTGGCAGAGCCACACGCCGCCGCGCTCGCAGCGAGCGAGGCAATAGAGATGAGCTTCAAGCTGACGCTGATCATCCTCAACGTCATCGCGGTCGCGGTGACGCTCGCTGTCGTCTTCTGGTACGTCGGCAGCAAGAAGCGCAACCCGGAATCGGAGCCGGCGAACCTCACGCCGTTCCTCCCCGACGAGCAGCTCGAGGGCCGTCGCCTCGAGCGCGTGCTGGCCACGTCCTTGATCTCCGCCGCGATCATGCTGATCGCCCTGCTCGCCTACTTCATCTGGGAGCCGTGGCGCACTGAGGCCGGCACCGACCAGTTCCTCGAGCGCTCCATCGAGCGCGGCGCCACGCTCTTCGCGAACGACCAGATGGACGAGTACCAGTCGGAGTTCTCGCTGTTGTGCGCCGACTGTCATGGTGAGGAGGCGACGGGCGGCACGGAGCAAGAGATCATCGAGTCCGACCTCGACGAGTGCCAGGAGGAAGAGAACCAGGGCAACGTCGACGTCCCGCAGTGCCTCCCGATCCAAGTGACATGGTCGGCGCCCGACCTCACCCGCGCATCGTTGATCTACTCGCGTGCGCAGCTGATCGACATCATCACCTACGGCCGCCCGGGCACGCCGATGCCGGCCTGGGGCGTGAAGAGCGGCGAGGGCGCGAAGAACGCCCAGAGCATCAACGACCTCGTGAACTACATCACCAGCCTCGCCATGACGTCCGAGGAAGCGACGCAGCAGTCGACCGAAGCGATCGACACGTACCGCGATGAGGCCGAGGCCAAGGTGACGGACCTTCAAGCAGCCGTCGACGAATCCACCGCGGCGCTCACGGCCGCGCAAGCCGACCCGGCGACGAGCGAAGACGACCTCGAGGTGCTCACGGACGAGCTCGAGCTCGCCCAAGAGCAGCTCGCGCTCGCGACGGCGTACCGCGACGACGTGGCGACCCTCTCCGACGGCGCGATCCTCTTCCGGCTCAACTGCGCGCGCTGCCACACGAAGGGCTGGTCGTACTTCGAGAACGAGCCTGAGCGCGTCGACCTTCCTGTGCTCCCGCCGCAGGGCAGCGGGGCCTACGGCCCCAACCTCACCGGCGGCGCGGTGCTGCTCCAGTTCCCCGGCAAGAGTGGTCTGCTCAACCAGGTCGCGTGGGTCACCGACGGCGTGCCGGCCAACAGGGCGTACGGCGCACGCGGAATCTCGTCTGGCCGCATGCCGCACTTCGGGAGCGTGCTCACCAAGGCCCAGATCCGGGCGATCGTCGACTACGAGCGTGAGCTGTTTGGCGACGTGTCCAGCGAATCGGCAGGCGGCGGGAGCTCCGAGAGCGACGCTGACGAGGAGACGAACGCGTGATTCCGCTCGCGTCTGAAGTGCTGCACAAGACGCTGTGGTACCCGACGATCCTCGGGATCCTGGTGGTGCTGTTCGCGGTGGCGCTCTTCTGCGGCTCGATCTACGTGCTGCTGGCGACGAACCTCGGCGCGCGACTCGGCTTCCTGGTCACGTTCACCGCGCTGACGGGCTTCATGGTGATCCTGACCTCGCTGTGGATGACCACCGCGTCACCGCTCAACACGTTGCGCGGCCGCGTACCGGAGTGGAAGGTCTTGGAGGTCGTCGAGTCCCCAGGAGACGCGAAGACCGAAGCGGTGCGCAACATCGAGACCGAAGGCAAAGAGGTTGGTGACGCCAAGGCCGCCGACGTGAAGGCGACGACGGATGTCGCGCTCGTGACCCATGTGGAGATCCCCGCGGGCGAACCGCTCGAGGAGGACGCCAACGAGTTCGCGCTCTTCAGCGAACAGCCCGATTACAAGGTCGAACACACCTACGAGATCGGTGGGAGCAACCCCAACCCGCTCGACTTCGAGCTGAGGCACACCCCGCTGTACGCCGTGGCCGAGTTCTGTGAGCTTGCGCCACTCGACCCCGACGAGTTCCCGTTCGGTGTCGCACCGCCGAAGAACCCGCCATGTGACGAGGAGTCCGAGAACAACGGCTTCATCGTGCTCGAGCGCGACCTCGGTTCCGTCCGCATCCCACCCATCGTGGCGTTCGTCTCGTCGACGTTGCTGTTCATCCTCGGGTTGCTCTTCCTCCACTGGAGGGAGCGCGACGAACAGGAAGCTGAGAAGCGCGCCGCGTCGACCGAGCTCGTTCCTGCCGGCACCGGCGCGTAGCGAAAGGCCGACCGATGAAGAAGCTCTCCCTCGTCATCACCACGTTCGGCGCACTGCTGGCGCTGGCAGTGCCGGCGGCGGCGCAGCAGCTGATCGACGCCGGCCGCGGTCACGTGGACGGATCCGGCGGCCTCGCCTTCATCGTCTTCACGATCATGGTCTTCGCGATGGGTGCAGCGATGTTCTTCATGGACCGCATCCGCCGCCGCGCCACCGACGGCGACTAGCCCAAAGCGTTCGCTAGATCGTTCGGGCCGCTTCCGCCGCGAGCTCGATGGTCTGGTCGATGTCGGCGCTGGTGTGCGCCCGGCTCGGGAAGATCGCCTCGAACGCTGAGGGTGCGAGGAACACACCTCGATCGAGCATGGCGTGGAAGAACTTCGCGTGGCGCTCGGTGTCGGCTTTCTGAGCCTCGTCGTAGTCACGCACCTCTGTCGCTGAGAAGAACAGCCCAACGAGCGTGAACGCGCGGGGAACCTGGATCTCGAGCCCCGTCGTTGACAGTGCCTCGCGAAGACCATCGGCCAGACGCGTCGCGCGCTGCTCGATCTCGTCATACACCCGATCATCGAGCTCGGCGAGCACCGCGAGCCCAGCCGCGGTCGCCAGCGGGTTGCCCGAGAGCGTTCCCGCTTGGTACACGTCACCGAGCGGCGCGAGATGGTCCATCGTCGCCGCGGGACCACCCACCGCGGCCAGCGGCAACCCGCCGCCGATCACCTTGCCGAAGATCGAGAGGTCGGGCGCGATGCCCGCGCGTCCTTGCATGCCGTCGGCAGAAACTCGGAAGCCGGTGATCACCTCGTCGAACACCAGCAGCGTCCCGGCCGCGGTGCACGATGCGCGAAGGTGCTCGAGGAAGCCCGCGGCCGGAGGGACGAGCCCCATGTTGGCGGCGATCGGCTCGACCAGCACCGCGGCGATCTCGCGACCGTGCTCGTGCAGCACTTCATCGATGGCGGCCGGGTCGTTGTAGGGCACGACGATCGTGTCGGCCGCGGTGCCCTCGGTGACGCCGGCGGATCCGGGGAGGCCGAGCGTGGCCACACCGCTGCCCGCCGCGACGAGCAGCGAGTCGGTGTGGCCGTGATAGCAGCCGGCGAACTTCACGATCTTCGAGCGGCCGGTGACGCCTCGCGCGAGGCGCACGGCGGTCATGCCGGCCTCGGTGCCGGACGAGACGAGGCGGACCTTTTCGACCGATGGCACCCGATCCGCGATCGCTTCAGCGAGCTCGACTTCGCCCGAGGTGGGCGCGCCGTAGGACGTGCCGCGCGCCGCGGCTTTCTGCACGGCCTCGACGACCTTGGGATGCGCATGGCCCAAGATCGACGCGCCCCAGGACTGCACGTAATCGAGGTACTCGCGTCCGTCGGTGTCGGTGATGCGCGCGCCGGACGCCGACGCCACGAAGAACGGCTCACCGCCAACTGCGGCGAACGAACGTACCGGTGAGCTCACACCGCCTGGAATGCGCGCTTTGGCGCGTTCGAACCAGTTCATGGTCGCGCTCACTCGGGAGCGGGGTACCCGCTCCCGCCCTTCGGGTCGTTCGCTACTCCACTCACGTCTGGAGGCGCTCGGCGACCTCGCGGGCGAGATACGTGAGGATGAAGTCGGCGCCGGCGCGCTTGATCGCAGTGAGGTGCTCGAGTGCGACCGCGTCACCGTCGATCCAACCGTTCGCGGCCGCCGCCTTCAACATCGAGTACTCGCCGCTCACGTGGTACGCGCCGACGGGTACGTCGAACCCGGCGCGCACGCTGGCGATCACGTCGAGGTATGCGAGCGCCGGCTTCACCATCACCATGTCGGCGCCTTCGGAGATGTCGAGCGCGGTCTCGTCGAGCGCCTCTCGCGCGTTCGGGGGATCCATCTGGTACGACCGGCGGTCGCCGAACTGCGGCGCGCACTCGGCCGCGTCTCGGAACGGCCCGTAGAGCGCCGACGCGTACTTCGCCGAGTACGCGAGCACCGCCACCTCGTGGTGGTTGGCGTCAGCAAGGGCACGCCGGATGGCCCCGACCTGGCCGTCCATCATCCCTGACGGCGCGATCACGTCGGCCCCAGCATCAGCCTGGGTGATCGCGATGTCGGCGTAACGCTCGAGGGTGGCGTCGTTGTCGACCTGCTGATGGCGATCGAGCACGCCGCAGTGGCCGTGATCGGTGAACTCGTCGAGGCAGTCGTCGGCGATGAGCACCATCGACTCGCCCACCTCGTCGCGCAGCGACCGCAACGCGGTCTGCACCACTCCTGACGGATCGCTGGCCCCGGAGCCGAGCGCGTCCTTGCGGGCCGGCACACCGAAGAGGATGAGCGCTGGCACCCCGAGATCGGCCAGCGCCCGCGCCTCCTTGCGGAGGCTCTCCTGGGTGTGCTGCACGACGCCCGGCATCGACACCACCGGTTCGGGCGTGTCGATGCCCTCCTTCACGAACAGCGGCGCCACGAGATCGTCGACGGACAGCCGTGTTTGCGCGACCAACCGGCGCAACGCCGGCGTGCGGCGAAGACGACGAGAGCGCTGCTCGGGGAAGGGCACCTCCCAATGGTAGGGCGCCTCTAGCTGCTCAACTCCTCGACAACCACGCTCACCAGTCCATCGATCGTCGATTCGGACGCCTCTCTCGTCACGGTGAGCCCCAACTTCCGGGCCGTCTCCGAGGTGATCGGCCCGATCGAGAAGATCGCCGTCAGGGGGACGGGTAGCTCCCCGATGGCCTCGCAGAAGCTCTTCACCGTCGACGATGACGTGAAGGTGATGGCGTCGACGGCGCCCGACCGCACCCGCTCGAGCATCGCTGGATCGGGCTTCGTCGGCACGGTGCGGTACACCGACAGCACGTCGACGAGGTAGCCGCGAGCCTTCAGCCCTTCGGGCAGCACGTCGCGTGCGTCTTGCGCCCGCGGCAACAGCACCCGCTCACCTTCGAACGACGGGTCTGGGAACGCCTCCAACATCGACTCAGCGACAAAGCGTTCGGGCATGAGATCGGCGCGGATGCCTCGCGCGAGCAGCTCCATCTCGGTGGCCAATCCGATCACCGCGACGCGCGAGTGAGCAAGCGCGCGGGCATCACGCAGCGGGTTCACGAGTCCCTCGAAGAAGGCGCGCACTGCGTTCGCGGAGGTGAACACGATCCATCCGTACTCGTCGAGCACGGGAACGACCATTTTCATGGGCTCGATCGCGATCGCGGGGATCTCGAGCACCTCGGCACCAAGGTCGACCAGCTGCTCGTGCAGCTCGCTGGCCTGCTCACGCGCGCGCGTGACGACGACGGTGCGTCCGAAGAGTGGCCGAGACTCGAACCACGTGAGGTCGAGGCCGGCGACGTCGCCCACGACGATCACCGATGGGGGCCGCACCTCGGCATCACCGATCGTTGCGAGCGTCGCGCGCACCGTCTCCTGGTCGGTGCGGGTGCCGTTGCGCACTGCCGCGACAGGCGTATCGGGGGCGCGACCGCCTTCGATCAGCGCCTGCGCGATGTCGCCGATTCGACCGGCGCCCATGAGGATGAGCAGCGTGCCGCCGCTCGCCGCGAGCGCGGCCCAGTCGACGTCGGTGCGTCCCTTGGTGGGATCTTCGTGCCCGGTGACGACCGTGAAGTGCGTCGACACGCCGCGGTGCGTCACCGGGATCCCCGCGTACGCGGGCGCGGCGATCGCGCTGCTGATGCCGGGCACGACCTCGAACTTGATGCCCGCGGCCGCGAGCGCTTCGGCCTCCTCACCACCGCGACCGAACACGAACGGATCGCCGCCCTTGAGCCGGACGACGTTTGCACCTGACCGGCCGTGCTCCACGAGCAGTGCGTTGATGTCGTCCTGCGACATCTCTTCCGAACCTGGCGTCTTGCCGACGTCGATGCGCTTCGCCGTCTCGGGCACGAGATCGAGCAGCGCACGCGACGCCAAGCGGTCGTAGACCACGACGTCGGCGTTGAGCAGCAGCTCCCAACCACGGTGCGTGATGAGGCCGGGATCGCCGGGTCCGGCACCAACGAGCGCGACCGTCATGTGAGCTCCTCGGCGAAGCGGAGTGCTTCGGCCAGCGCGCGGCCGGCAGACTCCGGATCGGTGTCGTTGACCGTCTCGCGCAGCACGATCCGACCATCGAGCGAGGCGACCAGCCCTTCGACCTCGATCTCGTCGCCCTTTGCACGCGCGAGCGCACCGACCGGAAGGTCGCAACCACCGCCAAGCTCGGCGAGGAAGGCGCGCTCGGCGTCGACCGAACGGTGAAGATCGGCGTCGTCGATCGCAACGAGTCGCGCCCGTGTCGCATCGTCGTCCTCGCCGCACTCAACTGCTAGTGCGCCTTGCGCTACTTGCGGAAGCATCACGTTCGTCGCCATGCGCTCGGTGATGTGCTCGTCGAGCCCGAGCCGGTCAAGCGCGGCGGCGGCAACAACGATCGCGTCGAAGTCGGCGGCCTTGCGCAGACGCGTCTCCATGTTGCCGCGCAGCTCGGCGAACCCGAGATCGGGACGGAGCGCCGCGAGCTGTGCGCGGCGTCGCACCGAACCCGTCGCCACTACGGCCCCCGTGCGCAGGTCATCGAGGGTCGACCCGACGAGCGCGTCACGCGGATCGCCACGCTCGGGTACAGCGGCGATCACGAGGCCGGGCGTCGGTTCCGACGTCAGATCCTTCGCGGAGTGCACAGCGATGTCGGCGCGACCGTCGAGCACCGCCTGCTGCACCTCCTTCACGAACACGCCGGTGCCACCCATCTCGTGGATCGGTGTGTCGGGACGCTTGTCGCCGCTGGTCTCCACCACCACGAGCTCGGCATCGTCACCGAGCAGCGCGGCCACCCGTTCGGCTTGCCATCGAGCCAACGGGCTCCCACGGGTCGCGATCCTCATTCCCGATCACGGCGCGGTGCGCCGACGTTCACTCCTCCGCGGGTCGTCGAGCGCGAACAGCTCGTTCAGCGCGTCGGCGTAGAGCTCGCCCCGCGCGGTGCCCGCGGCTTCCTTCAAACGGATCGTCGGCTCGTGCAGCAGCTTGTTCACCATGCTGCGGGTGAGGTGTTCGACCGCGGCGCGCTCCTCGGGCTCGAGCTTCGCCAACTTCGGCGCGAGCCGCTCAACCTCTGCGAGCCGGAGCTCTTCGGCGCGAGCACGGAACCGCTCGACGAGCGGCGCGAGCTCTCGTGCCGAACGATCGAGGCGGAAGCGGTCGAGCTCGTCGTTGATGATCACGCGGACCTTGCCGACCTCCGCGCGGCGCGCCTCGAGGCTCGCTTCGCCCAGCGCCTTCAAGTCGTCGATGTCGAGGAGGGTGACGCCGAACACTTGGCTTACTCCGGGGTCGACGTCGCGCGGCACCGCCACGTCGACGACAAGCAGTGCGCGGCCGTCACGCCGCTGCATGACCTCTTCCATGTCGCCGCGCTCGATGAGCGTTGCCGACGCGCCGGTTGACGCGAGCAGCACGTCACTCGTCACGAGCGTGTCGACGACCTCGTCGAGCGCGATCGCCCGTCCCCCGAAGCGGCGCGCGAGGTCGCGGGCCCGAGCCTGACTGCGGTTCGCGACGATGATCTCGCCTACGCCGGCACCCGAGAGCGCGACCGCCATGCCTTCACCCACATCGCCGGCGCCGAGCAGCAGCACGCGTCGCCCGGCCAAAGAACCAAGTCGATCGCCGGCGAGCGTGACCGCGGCCGATGCGATCGACACCGCATGCCGGCTGATGCCGGTCTCGGTGCGGGCACGCTTGCCGACCTCGACCGCGTGCCGGAAGGTGCGGGAGAGCAGCTGACCGGTCGCGCCTTCACCCTCGGCCACCTGCCACGCCTCGCGCACCTGGCCGAGGATCTCGCCCTCGCCGATGATCATGGAGTCGAGCCCCGCCGCGACACCGAAGAGGTGGGTCACGGCGGCATCGTCGATGAACGTGTAGAGCTGCTCGGACAGGGCGTCGGCGTCGAGGCCCGAGCCCTCGGCGAGGAAGTGTCGGACGTCGTCGACCCCGTCGTGGAAGCGGGTTGTGCGGGCGTAGACCTCGGTGCGGTTGCACGTGGAGAGGAGCACGACCTCGGCAAGGTGCTCTCGGGCCGCGAGCGAGTGGAGCGCCTTCGGCAGCCCGGAGGGGGGCACCGTCATGCGCTCGAGCAAGTCGACCGCGGCGGTGCGGTGGTTCAGTCCGACGACGACGAGAGACACGCTTCGAGGAGCTCCTTGGCTTCGGCCGTGCGGCCGGCGCGGATCAATTCCACCATGCCGGAATCGAGCGCCCGTCGCCAATCCACGCTCTCGGTGGAACGGCCGCTGGCCCTCACACCTTCCCTGGCCTCGGCGAGCAGGTCGCAGGCGGTCGCGTACTCCGGCCCGAGCTCGGCGGTCAGGCGGTCCTTGAGCCATGCGGCCAACGCCGGGCTTCGCCCGCCGGTGCCGATCGTGACCACGAGGTCGCCCTGGCGGACCACCGACATGAGGGTGAACGAGCAGTGGTCGGGGTCGTCGGCCGCGTTCACCCAGAGGTGACGGGCCTCGCCAGCCTCGAACACCGCTCGCTGCACCACGGGATCATCGGTCGCGGTCGTCACGAGCCATGCGTCATCGAGGTCGGCTGGTTCGAAGCCTCGCTCGTGCGCGGTGAGGCGCTTCGCGTCGCGCCACGATGTGATCTCCTCGCCGAGGTCGGGTGCGACCACGTGGACGACGGCGCCCGCGTCCAAGAGCGCCTCGACTTTGCGCGCCGCGATTCGTCCGCCGCCGATCACCACGCACCGCTTGCCCGCGACGAGCAGGTTGACCGGATAGCCCACCATTCCCGCTCTGGGCCCCGCCGGCCGGGCCGCTCGGGCCCCTCCCTCGCTCATGTCAACCTGCACTTCACACCGGCGAGGGCGTCCGGTGCTGTTGGTAGAAGGAGAGGATCTGGAGCTCGGTCGCAAGATCGACCTTGCGCAGCGTCACGTGATCGGGAACGGTCACCACCGTCGGCGCGAAGTTGAGGATGGACCCGACGCCTGCGGCGACCAGGCGATCGGCCACCTCCTGCGCGGCCGGTGCTGGCACCGCGATCACGCCGATGGCGACCTCGCGCTGCGCCACGATCACGTCGAGCTCGTCGAGCGACTCGATCGTCAGCTCCCCGAGCGGGCGACCGACCTTCGACCCGTCGGTGTCGACCAGCGCGACGATCCGAAAGCCTCGGGCGCCGAAGCCTCGGTAGTTGGCGAGTGCGTGTCCGAGGTTGCCGAGCCCGACGATCACCACCGGCCAATCGTGGGTGAGGCCGAGCTCGTTGGCGATCTCGTCGACGAGCTCGCCGACCACGTAGCCGACACCCCGTGTGCCGTAGGTGCCGAGGTAGGAGAGGTCCTTGCGCACCTTGGCGGCGTTGACCCCTGCAAGCTCCGCGAGCTGCTCGGACGACACGGTGGTGACGTCCTGATCGGCGATCTCGAGCAGAGCCCGGTAGTAGAGAGGGAGCCGCGCGACGGTCGCCTCCGGAATCCGGCGGTCCTCTGCGATGGCAGCGCTCCCTCCCCACGTGCCGGGCCAACCCGTGCACCGAGACGCCAGGGTACCGCCCGCTCGTGCATTTCTTCACAAGGTCACCAGTACGCTCGCTCGGCGTGGTGACCGGGCTGGCGTTCCTCGCGACCGCGTTGGCCGCGCTCTTCGCACAGGGCGCACTCCTCCGCTGGCAGCAGCGACGGAGCCCGCACCTTTCCGCGTGGGCCGTCGCGCTCGCATTGTTCGCGCTCGCTTCCGCCGCGCTCGCGCTCGGGACCTCGAACGGGTGGGACCGCGGCACGTTCCGCGTGTTCTTCCTGTTCGGCGCGGTTCTCAACGTTCCCTGGCTTGCTCTCGGGAGCGTGGCGTTGCTGCTCGGCTCTGACGTTGCCCGCCGAGCGCGGTGGTTCCTCGTGTTCTTCTCGGGGCTGGCAACGGGTGTGCTGCTCAGCGCGCCGATGGAGGCGGTACGGGGCACCGAGATCCCGGTCGGCAAAGACGTGTTCGACGCCTTCCCGCGGGCGCTGGCCGGCATCGGGAGCGGCGTGGGCGCGACGGCGATCCTCGCTGGCGTGGTGTGGTCGGCGGCGCGGTATGCCAGCAATCACCAGGGGGCCGACCGTGGCCGGCTCGCACTCGCGAATGCACTGGTTGCGCTCGGAACGCTGGTGCTCTCCGGTGGAGGGATCATGCAGGGAGTGGTCGGTGACGACGAAGCGTTCGCGCTCACCCTCGCGGTCGGCATCGCCGTGATCTATTCGGGATTCCTCGTTGCGGAGGGACGCCGGAACACCCCCCGCGCCCTTCCGGGCTAGTCGCGAAGCTCTCGGCGGAGGAGCTTGCCGGATACCGCTCGCGGCAGCTCGGTGACGATCTCGTAGCGGGACGGGCACTTGTAGCGGGCCAGCGCCTTGGCGCTGTGCAAGCCGAGCTCTTCGGGATCGAGGTTCTGTCCGGATGCTGCCTTCACGTAGGCAACGACGGCTTCCCCCGTGCGTGGGCTCGGCTCGCCGACCACGGCCGCGTCGGCGACACCGGGATGCGCGCGCAGCACGTCCTCGACCTCCACCGGGTACACGTTGAAGCCCGACACGATGATGAGGTCCTTGGCCCGGTCGACGAGGCGGAGGCCACCGTCGTCGCCGACCACACCGACATCACCGGTCCGCAGCCACCCGTCGGACGTGATCACGCGCTCGGTCGCCTCGGCGTCCTTCCAGTAGCCGGCGAACACGTTGGGTCCCCGCACCCAGAGCTCGCCGGGGTCGCCAGCGAGTGCATCGCTGCCGTCCTCGTCGACGAGTCGCACCTCCATGCCCGGGAGGGGCGGGCCGATGGAGCCAGGCTTTGGCGCGCGGTCCATCAACGCGGTGGTGGTGACGATGGGCGCAGCCTCGGTGAGGCCGTAGCCCTGATGCAGCGCCACCCCGAAGCGCGCCGTGAACGCCTCGGCAACTGCGGTCGGTAGCTCGGCTGCACCCGGCACCGCGAGGCGCACCTTCGCGAAGGTGTCGGCCGGGATGTCGGCGTCGAGCCAGGCCGAGAACATCGTCGGCACGCCGCCGACGACGGTCACGCCCTCGGACGCGATCGTGCTGGCGGTCTCCACTGGGTCGAAGTGATCGACGAGCGCGACGTCGGGGGGCGCGAACCGCAGCCCCGGGTGGTCGAGGACCTGGCGGATGTTCGCGGCGAGGTTTCCGTGGGTGAGCATCGCAGCCTTCGGCGTGCGGCCGTGCCCGAGGTGAAGAGGAGCACCGCGAGGTCGTCGTCGGCTCGGTCGAGGGGTGTGGCGCCCTTGGCAGGGAGCGCATCGAGGTCCACGGGCACGACACCCTTCGCGGCGACGGCACCGAGCATCGACACTGCGGGCCCGTGCGCGAGCACGAGGCGGGGCGCGACCGACGCGAACTCGCGCTCGAGCTCGGCCGGCGGTGCCAACGGGTTGAGCGGCACGGCCGCCGCGCCGGCCCAGAGCGCCGCGAGGTACGAGACGACGAACTCCTCGGCGTTCCCGCTCACCACCACGACCCGATCGCCCGGCTCGACGCCCTGGTCGAGGAGCACCGCGGCGAGCTGGCCGACCTGGGCCGACAGCGCGGCGTAGGCGTCGCGCGATTCCCGTGCGCCACCGTTCGCACGCCGTTCCTTGAGGATGAGCTCGATCTCGGCGTCGAGTGCTGCGTCGATCTCGGCGCCTTTGTCAGGCGAGAGCCGGTACATGCCGCACTTGGCGCTGTCGGCGTCGACCCATCGGCGCAGCTGCCGGTTGTCGTGCAGCCGCTTGGCCCAGGCTTCGTCGTCAGGCTCCGCGGCCGCGCGCACCCGTCGACAGCGGTCCGTCAGCCCCTTGAGCGAGATCCCCTGCTTGGCTTCGTGCACGAGCTCGGATTCGGCGTTGGGGTCCTTGCGCGCGGCCGCGGCGATCTCGTTGGCTTGTTCCTGGGAGATCTTCCCGGCTCGAAGGGCGGTGTCGGTCGCGGGCAGCTCGGTGAGCAGCGCCGCAGTGCCCAGCGCGCGCTCGGCGCGCATCACATTGGTGCCCGTCTTGCGGGCCACCCACTCCGCCGCGTTCCGGGCACCACTCTCGCGGTAGGCGCCGGTCTCGTCGGCCCGCCTGCCGAACAGTGCGGCCCCGGCCTCACCCAGGTGCGAGATCCGAGCGAACCGCTCCACACCTCGGACCGCGCCACGGGCGTCGTACGTGCCGGTCTCGACGTCGCGCACGAACGACTCGATGGTGGCGATCGCACCGTCGAGCTCTTCGAACATCGCACCTCCCCCCGTCGCACGGGATGGTCACGGGACTTGCGGGGAAGTGGATTGGCCCTGGGTCTTGCTGCTCGAGATCACCATACCGAACGTGTGTTCGCTCTGTCAAGCCGCTGGCCGAAAATCGACCGGTATCCGGGCTGGTCAGAGCTCTCTTCGAAAGAAGTTCGAAAAACCTCGTCGAGCTCGAGGAGAGAGGCACCGGCCGCGGGCGTGGGCCTTGGGGCGGGCTGGGAGACCGGTGAAAGCCGCCGGGAAGCCCGACGGCATCCACGCAACCCACGCCCGCGAACCGGAGTCCTTCCCGTTTCGGCCACCCTTCGTGGGATCTTGAGCGCTTCCACCACGGAGAATGAGAATTTGCCTGCACCTGATCTGGGTGGAGGGCCGGCTCAGCCGTTGCTGAAGACCCCGACCTTCAGGACGAACTGGAGCAGGGCCGCCAGCAGGATCAGTGCCATGAGTGCGGCAATGGCGATCGAGGTCCCGGGGCGCACAGGGGGTGATTCTCCCGTCAGGGGGCGGGCGCGCCCGCATCGGCGACAGTGGCACCCGGCGGGACGAGCGTGACAGGGTCGCCCGCCCGCAGCCCGAACTCGGCGGCCGCCGAGCTCCGGTCGAGCGCGAGGGCGAGCATCCCGTACGAGTCCACGAGCAGCACCAGCTCGGAGGGCTTGGCGTCGGCGTAGGCATGCACCCAGCGTGCCGACTTCACCCTTGACCCCATGCGCACCTCGACGGTGCCCGCCGGGGAGCCGCCGAGGGCGCTCAGCTCCTCGGGCCCGAGGTTGAGCTGGCAGTTGCCGAAGCGGTCGACCCACCACACCTCGGCGTCAATTGCGCCACCGTCTCCGATCTGGGGCAATCCGACGAGCCCGGGGACGAGCCCGGCGGGATCGACGGCCGGTCCGAGGTCGGTGATCAGGGTGCCCGTGGCGAGGGCAGCCGCCGCGGGGGCGAGGATGTCCCGGCCGGCGAACGTCGGGCCGGGCGCAGGGAGCTGGTGCTCCTCGTTGGTGATGGCGACGACCGCCTCGGCCCCGCCCATCATCGCCACGGCGGGGGCGAGGAGCCCGTTGTCGGGGCCGACCAACGTGCCCGAACCGACCGCGACGGCGACGAGCCGGCGATCGGTGGCGACACCGGGATCGACCACAGCAAGCACGACTGCCCCGTCGGGGAGGTATTGGACGGCTCGCACCAGGGCGAGGCCCCCAGCCCGGACGTCGTGGGGAGGCAGATCGTGGGTGATGTCGACGATCTCGAGCTCCGGCGCGAGCCCGAGCATCACCGCCTTGCAGACCCCGACGAACTCATCAGCCAGGCCGTAGTCAGAGAGAAAAGCAACGACTGGCCGATTCGTCATGTGCAAGGGAGGGCGGTTGGAACCCGCCCGCGGCCTACCCCGCCTGCGTGTACCGCGAGGCGAGGTAGGCGTCGACGTCGGCCGGAAGCACTCGGAACGAGCGCCCGACGCGCACCGCCGGCAGGTCTCCCGCCTTGATCAGGCGATAGACCGTCATCGACGACACTCGCAGCATGTCGGCCACCTCCTGAACCGTCAGGAAGCGCGCTGTTGCAAAGGACTGCGCCACGCGGCACCCCTCTCCCCCGCTCTCGGCGGGACAGGTTAGGCGCCCGGGGCTTGTGTTGTCGAGTGTGGCTCGTGAGTGCTCGACGGCACTGGTGCGAGCAGTGATTCGGTGACGACGTCGTAGGCGCTCGGGGGTCGTCCATCGTGCATCGGCACCACGCACACCGGGAGTCCTCGACGAGCCGCCACCCCGATGGCGAGGGCATCGAGGTCCGCGAAGGCGATGGTCTGGTAGCCGTCGCCGACGGCCGCGGCCGCGAAGCCGTGGTCCGCCACCGCCAGCTTGGGTCGGCCGACGGCGAACAGCCACTCGTCCCCGGCGAGCACGCCGTCGTCGGCGAGCACCGAGAGGCCGTCGCTCACGACCGTCACGCCGTCGTGTGACCACAACGACTGCTCGCCAGCACCCTCGACCACCTGGCGGTCGCAGGTGAGGAGCTCGGCGCCGGCCGCGGCGGCATGCGCGGCGAGGCCCCGGTACATGGGGAGCAGCGAGGCGGGCCGCCCGGTGGCGAAGGCGATCCGGGCGCCGGCCCCGACGGCCTCCGTGAGGATCCCGGCGGCGGCAGTCATCGCCTCGAGCGTCCGGGCCGGATCGATCGACGCCCTGGGGCCCCGTCCGTCCCATCCCCAGATGGCGTCGAGCGCCGCGTACGCCTCATCGCGGGTGACGCGCCCAAGGTCCAGGCCGAGGAGGCTCTCGGGGGCACCCGCGGCGAGCCGGGCGACCACATGCTCGACCTCGGCGCGCCCGAGCTCGGCATGAGGTCCGGCGACCCGTCCGAGCAGCAAGCGGCGGTTCGGGGTCGGGGGCGGCGAGACCCGGGGCTCCTCCGGCGCGGCTTCGTCGCGCGTTCGGCGCGGCTCGGGCTCATCGAGCCGCGGCGGACGATTCCGGCAAGGCCGCCGACTCATTGGTCGCCCAGCTGTCGCGACCGCTCAGTGGCCGCGCGCACGGCGTCGAGGAACGCCGCGCGCACGCCGCGCTGCTCGAGTGAGTGCAGCCCTGCCGCGGTGGTTCCACCTGGTGACGTGACTGCGGCGCGCAGCGCCTCGGGACTCTCGTCGCCACTCGCGAGGAGCTGCGCGGAACCGAGCAACATCTGGCGCACGAGTGCATCCGCGGTCTGGCGCGGCAAGCCGGCGAGGACGCCCGCCTCGATCAGCGACTCGGCTACGAGGAACAGGTACGCCGGACCTGAGCCCGACAAGCCGGTGACGGCGTCGAGATGCGCTTCCGGCACCTGCACCACGGCTCCGACGGCGCCGAGCACGCGCTCAGCGGTCTCGAGATGGCCTGGGGTGGCGTGCTTCCCGCCGGCGATCGCCGTCGCGGCCTTGCGAACGAGCGCGGGTGTGTTCGGCATCGCGCGCACGACGGGCCGACCGGGCACCGCGGCCTCAATGGCCGCGATCTTCACGCCGGCGGCGATCGAGATGACCAGGGCGTCCTCGGCGAGGCTGCTTGCGGCCTGCTCGAGCACCGCGGCGACATCTTGCGGCTTGACTGCGACGACCACGATCTCGGTGTCGGCGACGGCCCACGCCGCGCTCGGCACCACCCGCACGCCTTTGCAACGCTCTTCGAGTTCCCGCCGGCGGTCAGGATCCACCTCGGCGACGGCGATGGACTCGGCTTCGTAGCCCGCGTCGAGCAGACCCCCGATGAGCGCCTCGCCCATGCGTCCACCACCGAGCAGCGCGAGTCCGCGGTTCACCCGTTCAGGGTAGCCATCACCCTGGGCGCGCTCGTTGCGCCGCAGGGTACCTGCGGCGCGGCCGCTCGCCAGCGCCTGCGAGCACCTCCGCTTCCTCCGGAAGCTGCGGTGCCGCGCTTACGTAGGTGTCAGGAGCCCGAGGAACTTCGGGAGAGCTCCGCACTTCCCCGAACGAAGCGAACCGTCATGCACCTCGGGCCCCGTGACGCCGGAGGCGCAGCGGCCTCCGCGCCGGCACCCGTCGGCGCTGGCACCCCGCCGGACACGCGGAGACCGCGTCGGTGACTGCAGCGGGACTATCGACCGAAGGCGAGACGAACGATGGGTTGGAACCAGGTCTCGACCAGCTCGTAGAGCACCCCGATGATGCGGTCGAGCTCGTACTCAGTGAGGTGCTCGAGGGCCACGCGACCCGTGAGGTAGAGGTCGCCGTCGGGCCCGATCGAGAAGCGCGTGCCGTACATCGAATGGTTGCGCTGCAGGAGGAAGCGGTAGAGCTCGAGGTGGTTCGAGGGTGGATCGGGCAAGAAGTAGACCTCGTAGCGCAGCGTGCGCTGGTGGAGATCGAAGTAGATGGTCGTGGCGTCACGACCATCGCAGCCGAAGCGCACGTACCAGCGGCGAAGCTCCGGGTCGTACTCGACGGTCTGGATGTAGGGCTGAGCCGCGACCGGCCCCTCGAGGTGCGCGGCGACCAGCGCGTGCGCAGCCCGTTCGCGAGCGTCGAGGTCCAACTCCCCGCTCTCGGCCCCGTGGGCCGGGCCGCTCGGGCCCCGCTCGCTGCGCCGCAGGGTACCTGCGTCGCGGCCGCTCGCTTCGGTGTCCGTCAAGCGCACTGCACGAGCTCGCGGGCGGCGACGTCGGCATACAGACGTCGCAAGCGCGCCGCGGTCATGCTCCACGCGTATTGGCGCGACCGCGCCACTGCCGCGGAGCCCATTCGCTGGGCGCGGCGCTCGTCGGCGAGCAACAGCTGCACCGGCGCGGCGTAGTCGGCAGCCGCGCGACCGGCAACGAGGAACCCGGCCTCGCCGTCAGCCACCAACGAGCGAAGGCCGCCGACTTCCGACGCGACGACCGGAGTGCCGCACGCGGCCGCTTCGAGCGCGACGAGGCCGAACGACTCGGTGCGCGACGGGACGATGCACACGTCGGCGGCGCGGTACCAGTCGACGAGCGCGGCGTGGGGCTGGGGTTCGACCCACCGCACGCGATCCGTGATGCCGAGCTCATCGGCAAGCGCACGAAGGCTCGCGAGCTCGCGCTCGCCGTCGGCACCGCTCGGGCCGCCGACGATGACGAGCGTTGTGCGGTCGTCAGGAAGCGCGGCGAGCGTTCGCAGCGCGACATCGGCCCCCTTGAGCGGCTGGATCCGGCCGACGAACAGGACGAGCGGGCCCGCGGGCAGACCGAGTCGGCGCCGTGCGGCACGCGCGTCACCTGGAGAGAAGAGCGCATGGTCGACGCCTGGGGGGATCACCTCGATGCGATCGGGAACGGCGTTGTACGCGGCGAGCTCGTCCACCTCATCGACGGTCGACGCCACGATGCGGTCACTACACGCCACGACCTCACCCTCGATGTGGGAACGCTCGGTCGAGTCGTCGTCGATGCCGGCGCTGACCTTCGTGCGGGCCAGCGTGTGGAAGGTGGTGACGAGCGGGAGGTCGAGCTCGTGCTTGAGTCGGTGTCCCACCGCGCCAGAGATCCAGTAGTGCGCGTGCAGCGCGTCGACCTCGCCCGCGCTCGCCAGGTAGCACCGGCCGGAAGCGATGAGGTCGTCCACCAGCATCGGCAGCGACTCCTTGGGCACCGGTCGGCGAGGCCCGGCGTCGAGGTGCACGACCCGGAAGCCTGGCTCCACGTCCATGATTGGCGGCTGTTCGGCGTGGTCGGCGCGCGTGAGCACGTCGCACCCCACGCCCGCTCGGGCCAACGCCGACGCGAGCGAGTGCACGTAGACGTTCATGCCGCCGCTGTCACCGGCTCCCGGTTGGGAGAGCGGTGACGTGTGGAGGCTGAGCATCGCTACTCGTTGCACGGACATGGAAACCTGATCCTACCGGTCAACATTCCCCACTCCCGCCCCGAGTGCAGGCCGAGTGCGGTTGGTGTCAGCGGTTCTCGGCCTGGAACGAGCGATACACCTCGATGAGTGCTTGCTTCTGACGGTCGTTGAGCGTCTCGTCGCGCAAGATCTCGTGCTCCACGTCTTGCTGATCTCCCCGCGGCTCGAGGATGCCCGCGCGCACGTACAACGTCTCGGCGGAGATGCGCAACGCGCGCGCGATGGATTGGAGGATCTCGGCGCTCGGCTTGCGCAAGCCGCGCTCGATCTGACTCAGGTAAGGGTTGGAGATCCCGGCGCGATCGCTCAGGCTTCGCAGCGACAGGCGCGCGTTGCGGCGCTGGTCTCGGATGAAGGACCCGAGGTCGCGCAGGCGCTGCTCGATCGCGTCAGGCACCGGCGTGCCGCTACGCGTGCCCGACCTTGTGCCGCTCCGTGAGATCGGCTTCGATCGCATCGATCACCCGGTGCAAGGCCTTGCGCTTCTGAGACACGTCTTCTTCGAGCTGGCGGAGCTGATCGAGCGTGGAACGCAGGTCGTCTTCGGAGAGCGTCGGCAGGCTCACGAGCGTGGCGTCGGTGATCAGGCTCTCGAGCCCGCGCTTCCATTGGATGCCGGGAGCCGGGCCGATGTGACGCGGCAGGTGGCTCGACGCCGGGTCGTGGCGCGGAGTGTCGTCGGCGAGGATCTGCGGCAGCGCGGCAACGAGGTCGCCCACTGATCCGCCCCGGTCACGCCGGTCGAGCTCGGCTTCGACGATGTCGATGCGGGCCTGGGCCAGAACGCGCACATACGAGACCTCGGTCTCGACCGCGAGGCACTCCTCGTGCATCTCACGGACCGCGTCGACGTCGAGGGTGCCGAGCTCGCTGAGGTACTCGGGCTCGAGCATCACGTCGAGACGGCGTCGGTGCTGCTCAGGCATAGGGGTCAACGGTACCAGTGGTCCCTTCTTGGGCCGCGCGTGGCTGGCGTGTCGCGTACGCCACGATGGGGAAGAACAACGGTCGAGGAGGATCTCATGACGTACACACTCCCTGATCTCGGCTACGACTACGGCGCGCTGGAGCCACATCTTTCGGCCCGCGTGCTCGAGCTCCATCACGGCAAGCACCACAAGGCCTACGTCGATGGCGCGAACCAAGTGCTCGAGAAGCTTGCGGACGCGCGCGAGACGAGCGACTTCGGGTCGATCAACCAGCTCGAGAAGAACCTCGCCTTCCACCTCTCCGGACACATCCTGCACTCGATCTTCTGGAAGAACCTGAGTCCCAATGGTGGCGGCAAGCCGGCGGGCGATCTCGCGAGCGCGGTCGACGAGCATCTCGGTTCGTTCGATGGGTTCAAGACCCAGCTCACCGAAGCCGCGGTGAACGTGCAGGGCTCCGATTGGGGTGCGCTGTCGTGGGAGCCCGTGGGCCAGCGACTCATCGTCGAGCAGGTCTACGGCAGCGCCTGGTTGGTGACAGCTCGCGCCTAGTCAGCCACCGCTGACAGGGGGCAACACCGCGACCTCGTCGTCGGCCGCGAGTACCGTCGCATCACCGTCAGCTGGCTCGTCGCCGTTCACCCACACCCTGGCGTGCGCGAGCACCTCGGCGAACTGGGCTCCATACGTTGTGCGCGCGTAGGCGAGCACGTCACCGACGGTTGCGGCGTCGATCGCCTCCGATGAACGACCGGCGGCATCGCGGGCCGCGGCGAACAGACGCAGCGTGACCGTGGGCACCCGGCTAGGTGTCGTCCCCGGGTGCGCCGTCGACGACTTCGAGCTCGTGCTCCAGCGCGGCGAGCTCTCGTTCGAGGGCCTCGAGGTCACCGAGGTCGCGGTCCTGGGTGTTCGGATCGGGCTCAGGAGTCACAAGGGGAGCGTAGAGCGATCGCTACTGGCCGGAGAGACGGAGCTCGAGCACCGCACACTCTTCGGTGAGCAATTCCTCGAGCAGTGTCAGTCGCTCGGCCGCGGTGTCGATCTCGAGCAGGCGTTGCGCGTCCAACGGGCCGATCGGTGCAGTTGCCGCGGCCTCGAACGACGCCTGCACCGGATCGTCGGAGAGCGTGAACTCGAGCGGCGCCGTGGGATCACCGAGCTCGGCACGCATCGCGAGCGCGCGGCGCAACAGCCCCTCGACGCCGGCCGCCTGGCCGTCGACGGCGCTTCCCGCATCGTCCCGGAGCCGCTCGACGCGCGCCTGCGGGTACGGGTCATCGGGAAGCCATTCGACGACGCGCAGTCGCTCGACTCCGACGTTCATGAGCACCCACCGCCCGTCTTCGAGCTCGCCGGCTTGCACGATGCGTGTCGCGGTGCCCACATCGAAGCGGATGTCGCCGCCGCCGACCTCGTGCCCGCGTTCGATGAGCACCACGCCGAACTCACGGTCGCCGGCAATGCAGTGCTGGACCATCTCTCGGTAGCGCGGCTCGAACACGTGCAACGGGAGAACCGCGTGTGGGAACAACACCGTTCCGAGCGGGAACATCGGCGTCGGATCGGCCATGACGTCAGTTCGCGCGCGCTCGATACGCAGCCGCGGCGCGCTCGGCTCGGTCGGCCGCAGTTCCGTCGAGCTCTTCGGCGATCTGCGCGAGCTCGGCCGCAGCTTCTTCGAAGCGACCGAGCGTGCCGAGCAGGGCGGCCGCCTCGCGTCGCTCGTTGGCCGAGACGCCCGGAACGCGGAGCCGCAGCCGCACTGTCCAGATCGCGCTCGCGGGATCTCGGGCAACGTATGAGTGGACGAGGTTCGCGAGCATGCGAGCGAGGATCGCGTGCGTGCCTACCGGCTGGAGGAACTCGGGGCGGAACGGCACATCACCGCGTGTCCCGGCGAAGCGCGCTCGGCATCCGTCGACATCCAAGCGCTCTCCGCCGTGAAACGGATCGAAGAACGTGTCGCTTCCGCTCCCTACAAGGAAGTGTCCAGGCATCCCTACACCCGAGAGCTCCAGCCCAACGCGGCGACCGACTTCGATCATCAGCACACTGAGCGTGATCGGCAGCCCAAGCCGACGGTCGAGCACGACGTCGAGGAACGAGTTCTGGGGATCGGCGTAGTCGACCGAGTTGCCGATGAACCCGCGCTCCACGAACAGGTACGTAGCGAGCGCATCCGCGGAAGACGGTGCGCCATTCGCGAGCTCGTCGAGCCGAGCGCGCTGCGCGTCAACGTCGACCTCATGGTCGTGCGCGGCGATGAGCAACACAGCCTCGTCGAGCGGCACGTCGTGCTGGTCGCGCTGCACCAGCTCGACGAATCGCTCAGTCGGTTCCATGTGAGTGCGACGGTACACTCGACGCGGTGCCACCCGATCTGCGCGACGAAGTAGCGACGCGACTCCGACGGGTGCAGCAACGGCTGACTCCCAAGCGCTTGGCGATCGTCGAGGTGCTCGCGGGCGCGTCGCGCCCTCTCGCACTTCCCGAGATCCTCGAATTGGGCGACGGGCTCGCGCAGAGCTCGGTCTACCGGAACCTCGTGGTGCTGGAGCGAGCGGGCGTGGTGCACCGCATCGTCACCGCCGAAGCGTCACGGTTCGAGCTCGCTGAGGAGCTCACCGGCCATCATCATCACCTCATCTGCACAAGCTGTGGGATGGTCGAGGACGTCCCCGCGGCGTCAGGGCTTGAGGCGTCGCTCGCCGATGCCGTCACCCCGGTCGAGGACGCGACCGGGTTTCGCACGAAAACCCACCGCATCGACCTCGTCGGTCTCTGCAAGAACTGCTTGTAGGCCCGCTCACTCTTCGAAGAGCGGCTCGCCTGCCACCAATCTGCGCGCGACTTCGGCGAGATCTGCTTTCCCCAGCTCACCGGACCAGCGACCGGCGACGGTCCCGTCCGAAGCGACGAAGACCATGTACGGGAAGCTGCCCGCGCCGAACGCGATCAGGGCGCGGAGCTTCGGGTCGTCGAGCAGCACCGGCTTGAACGGCCAGTCCTCGCGCTTGAGCCACTTCGACGGCGGGTAGTTCGCGGCGTCCTCACTGGTATTCGTCGTGATCGCCTGGACCACAACGCCGTCGAGCTTGCCTTCCTCGGCGAGCTCGACGATCACCGGCACTTCGGCCTGACAGTGCGGGCACGAGTGCGCGAGGAAGATCACGATGCGGGGCTCTGTGGTCGGCCCGACGGTGACGCTCTGGCCGGCGAACCCCTCCCCGGTCAGCGTCGGCGGTGTCTTGCCGTTGATGGGATCGTCGCTGGTCGCGAAGGTGCCTTCGTCAGGGATCGGCAGCTTGCTGCCGTCGATCTTCGACGCCCAGCAGCGCCGAATCGAGCGAGGAGCGCGAGCGCGGCGAGCGCGAGCACACCGAGGTTCGCAACGAACGTGAGGACGGTGAACGAGGTGTTCGCCGTCTGGGTGTCGACCATGACCTAGTCGTCGATGTCGATCTCGCTACGGATGGTGCGCTGCGTGAACTCGGACACGACCACTTTGGCTGTGATCTGCCAGGTGCCTTCGATCGGGAGTGCAAAGCCGGTGGCCGTGAAGTGGCCGGCGCTGATCTTCGCGAGCGGGACTTCGAGGCCGACGATGTCCTCGTTCGGAAGGTCGAAGGTGATCGTGAGGTCGGTCACGTCCTTCACCTTGCCGCTCGGCGTGAGCGCACTCACATGGACCGCATTCTGCCCGCGCTGGCCAGGCACCACGGCGACGTCGACCCACACGCCGCGCGCCTTCAAGGTGACTCCGATGGCGTTGCCTTGCGCATTCTCGGCTGCACCCTTTGCGGGCGGCGCATTCACCAGCAAGGCGGTGATCGAGAGCACGAGGATGCCGCCGAGCACCTCGGCGCACACCGAACGACGGAGCCGCCGGAGCTCGGTGGCTTCATGGGCGGCCCTCTGCGCTTTGGTGAGCGCCGGCGGGGAGTGATCGTCGGCGCCACCGGCAACCACCGGAACTCGTCGACCGGACTTCTCGACCGGCTTCGGCCAGAGCATGTGCACCGCTTCACGGCTGAACACGGCGAGGACGAGCAACGCCGTGAAGAGCACGAGCTTGATCACAAGCATTCGCCCGTACTCGGTGCTGCGGAGCGCGGTGAGGTTGCCGACCTGGCGAATGGCTTGGAACGTCCCGGTCGCCATGATCGCGACGACGCACCAGAGCGCGAAGCGCGACCACGTCGAGATGGGCTGCTCGATCTGCGCCGCCTTCCACCCGCGACGGAGCACGACGGTGGCGAGCGTTGCAAGACCTCCGAGCCACAGCGCCATCGCCAGCACGTGGATCGTGTCGGCAGCGACCGCGAGCTCCACGAGGTCACCGGACGTCGCGTGCCCTGCGAGTCCTGGTGTTGCCGCCACGAGCACGCCGAACACCGCGGCCGCCCCAAGCCACGGGCGCGGCACCGGCCGCGGTTCGTCGCCGTCGCGCGCGAGCAACATCCACAGGATCGGCAGCCCGAGGAGCAGCAGCCCGATCCGCGCGATCCCCATCTGGCCGTAGCGACTGTCGATCGTCGCGTCGACGAGCTCCGATTCGAACACGTCACCGAGTCCCACCCCGGCCGCGTACGGGCCGTACACGAGCACGCTGACGATGGTGGCGACCATCGTGGTGCCCCATCCGATCCAGACGAGACGCCGGTTGATCGTGACGGCGCGGGCGCGCGCCCACACGATCACGCCAAAGGTGACACACCCGATCATGAGCGCGAGCCCGGCGAACAACAGCCCGCGTGAGATCCCGTAGATCGCGCCGACCACTTGCTCACCTTCTTCGCCACTCAGGAGCTCTTGGGCGAGCGCTTGTGCGCGAGGGCTGAACGCGTTTCCAGCGTTCCCGACTTGGAACGTGAACGCGCCGTTGACCGGGTGCGCGTCACGTGAGGTGACGCGGTACGTGACGACGTAGGAACCGTTCGGCACTTCGCTCAAGGGCAGGATGACGAGGTTGTTGCGGGTCTCGACCTCACCCGCTTCGAGCCGGTTGCTGTCGGCGTCGTAGACTCGGACAGCGCCGAACGACGCATCGACCGGCTCCGAGAACGAGAGGGAGATCTCGTCGGGTGCGATCTGGAGCACTTGCCCTTGTGAAGGCCTGGACTCGAGCAGGTTCGCGTGCGCGCCAGCGGGAGCCGCAAGCACGCCGACCGCGATCGCGGTCAGGCCCAGCAGCACGAGCAGGCGGCGCAGGCGATGTGTCATCGGTGATCCACGGTCGTCGAGTTGCCCCCGAGCCTCGAAGGAAGAGCCAAGTATCGCCGCTGCTCGGAGCTGACGATCGTCGCCCGTCAAGGATGGCCGCTACCGCCGATCGTCTCGCAGTCGTGGCACTCGAGCTCGACGGTGGCGTGCTCGATCCCGAACCGCGTGGCGAGCATCGTCTTGAGCGTGCGGCCTCGCGCTTGGGCGTCGTGCAACGTCGGCTCGCCGTCGAGCACGACGTGCACCGAGAGGGCGGGCACCTCCGACCCCAGCTCCCACACGTGCAGGTGATGGACCGCTTCCACGTGGGGTTGCTCGATGAGTGCTGCCTCGAGCGCGTCGAGATCGAGCCCGCGGGGTGCGCCTTCCAGGAGGACGTTCGTGGTGTCGCGCAGCAGCTGCCACGCGCCCACCAGCACCAGCACCGCGATGATGAGCGATGCGATCGGGTCTGCCAGCCGCGCATCGAACGCAACCACCGCTGCACCGGCCACGGCCGCGGCCAGCGAGCCAGCAGCGTCGGTCGAGAGGTGGAGCCACGCCGCGCGCACGTTCAGGTCGTGGCTGCGACCGCGCGCGAGCAGCATCGCGCTGAAGCCGTTGACCGCGAACGCCACCAGGGCGACGACGAGGACGCCGACGCCGTCGACCGAATCGGGATCGTCGAGGCGCGACACGGCTTCGGCGATGACCCAGACCGACGCCGCGACAAGGAGCAGCGCGTTGACCTGGGCGCCGATCGCTTCGAAGCGCATGAGCCCGTAGGTGTGGCGCGCGGATCCCGGCTTGGGCACCAACGAGCTGGCGACGAGCGCGATGCCGAGCGCGACGACGTCGGTGGCTTGGTGTACGCCGTCGGCGAGCAAGGCCAACGACGAGAACACGAAGCCGGCCGTGACCTCGACTACGAGCAGTCCCGCGTTCAAGCCGAGTGCGATCCAGAGCATCCGGCGGTGGTGGTCGGTCGTCGCGCTGAGCCGACCGTGCTCGTGGGCCACGCCACGACGGTACCGCCGGTCAAATGACACCAGTGGCCTGGCCAAAGGACCAGGATGTCGGTCCCCGACTCGAGAAGGAGCTCTGATGGACCTCGACGCGCGCCCGCGCTGGTGGTTCACGCCAGTCATCGCTCTCGCGCTGCTGGCGTTGCTAGCTGTTCCCGCCGCCGCGCACATCGAGGCCGAACCGAACCGAGTCGAGCCGGGCGAATCCGCGACCGTCGGCTTCCTCGTGGAGCACGGGTGCGACGACTCCCCCACCATCAAGGTGACGCTCAAGGTGCCCAAGGGCGTCAAGGACGTCGAACCCGTCGAGAAGGAAGGCTGGCGCGACGACGTCGACGGGCGCACCGTCGAGTTCGAGGGTGGACCGCTCGATGCCGAGACGCCGGACACGTTCTCGATCTCATTCACGGCACCCCACAAGACCAAGCTGCTGAGCTGGAAGATCGTGCAGGCCTGCACCGACGGGCTGATCCGGTGGATCGACACGTCCGAGGACGCCGAGAACCCGCCGGCCGTCGTGGCGGTGGGCAAGGACGTGCCGAGTCACGACGACGAGGCCGACGCTGAGGAGCCCGAAGAGGGGCACTGACCAGCCACTTTGCGGTTCTCAGAGCAGTTTTGAGAACTGCTCTTAGAATGTGGCAGAGTCCGGAGCTTGCGAGGGCGACCAGAGGAGGCGGGATGCCCGGCGATGCCGCACTGCAAGCGCGCAGCGTCTCCCACTCGTTCGGGGGGTCGCCGGCGCTCGACGACGTGTCGCTGCGGGTGGGTCGGGGCGAGTTCTGCGCGCTCGTAGGGCCGAATGGTTCGGGAAAGTCGACGCTGGTTCGGATCCTCGTGGGGTTGCTCCGGCCGGACGCCGGCGAGGTGCGGTGCCTCGGCAGGGACCCTCGGGCGCTCGAGGATCGGTGGCGGATCGGCTACGTCCCCCAGCGGCACGCCCTCGCGCCAGCGCTCCCGGCGACCGTGGAAGAGGTTGTTGCGACCGGGCGCGTCGCTCGGCGGGGTTGGTGGCGACGGCCGCGCGGTGACGACCGCGATGCGGTGCGCCACGCCTTGGAGGCCGTCGCGCTCGAACCGTTCGCCACGCGCACGGTGGGGACGCTGTCAGGCGGCGAGCAGCAACGGGTGCTGATCGCGAAGGCGCTCGCGAGCGAGCCCGAGCTGCTCGTGCTCGACGAGCCGATCGCGGGCGTCGACGCGGAGTCCCAGGTTGCGTTCCGAGACTCGGTCGTGCACGAGGTGCGCGACCACGGCGCGGCGGTGCTGTTGGTCACCCACGAGCTGGGCGCGGTCGCCGCCGATCTCGATCATGTGCTCGTGCTCAAGCACTCGATCGTGTTCGACGGCACGCCCGACGAGCTCGCGGCGCGGGGCGTGAGCTTGGGTGTGCACGCCGACGACCTACCGCTCTGGCTCGAGCGCCTGACGTGAGGCGGTGCGGTCAGCAGACGGCGCGCACCGAGGGGTAGGGGTTCACGGCCGCACCGTGGCCGGGATGGATCTCGAAGTGGGTGTGCGTCGCCGTGTAGCGCGCGTCGCCCGTGTTGCCCACGTATCCGATCACTTCGCCTTGCGCGACCCGGCGCGGACCACCTTCGTACGCTTCGAGATGGAAGTAGTAGTAGAGGTTCCCGTCGTCCCCGCTGAGGTACGCGCCGTTCCCTGACGTGTTACCGGCGCGGAACGTGACCAAGCCCGACACAACTGCCACGTTGGGCGTGTTGCGTGCCGCCATCAGGTCGACACCCTGGTGCGAGCCTTGGTGCCGTGGGTGCCCCCACGAGTCGATGAACGAGACCGCGCCGCGGATCGGGCAGACGATCCCGCCCACCACGCCTGCGCCGCTTCTGCCACCGGCCCGGTTGCTGGCCTCCCGGGCGATGGACGCGGCGATGTCCCGGGCGCGCTGGGCCTCCTCGACCTTGCGGAGGTATTCCTCCAGCGTGGCCAGGGCGGTCTGGGTCGCGGTGAGCTGCGCCTGCACCTCCGCCTGCCGCGCTTGGGCAACCTCGAGGGCGCGGGCCTGCTCGGCCTGGTGCTCCTCGAGCGTGGCGCGCTGGTCGTCGAGCTCATGGTTGATCCGGGCGAGCCGCCGGATCGCGTTGTCTTCACGCCGCTTCGTGCGCGCAAGCAGCTTCTCGCGGCGGAGCACGTCGAGCGGGTCGGCGGTGGTGAGCACCGCCTCCTCGTCCTGGAGCGTGCCGTGCCCGGTGTAGGCCTCGACTGCCCGGCGCTCGGCGATCTCCTGGAGGCGAGCGGCCTCCTCCTTGTTGGCGGCGATCTCGGCCTGGAGCGCAACGATCTGGGCCGTGACCTCCTCATAGCGCCCGATTGCGGCCTCGTACTCGACCGCGGAAGCGTCGGCGGCCTGCTGGGCCGCGGCGACGGCCGCCTTGGCGTCCTCGACGGGGTCGGCGCCGGCGGGGGTCGCGCCACCCCAGACCAGGCCTAGGACGAGGGCGGTCACCGCCACGACCGTTCGTCGGCAACGGCGTCCGGACCGGCCCACAGCGGCCCCTTGGGATGGCGTGGACAACTTCAGCAACATCATGGGGGCGCGTCCCGGTGACCTCGAATCACCGGAGCCGCCCCAGGCTACGCGTCGCTCGCTGCCCAGCACAACGCCCACCTGGTTGCCTTGTTTCGGTCATCAGTAGCCTCCGGCAATGCAACGGCGGCTTCGCCGACCGTTGCCTTTGCGTGAGCCCGAAGCTTGCGAGGGCAACCAGGGGAGGCGGAATGCGGTTGGCGGGGGCATGCGCGCTGGTGACCGGGTCGACGTCGGGGATCGGCAAGGGCATCGCGGTCGGTTTCGGCGCCGAGGGCGCCGCCGTCGCCGTCCACGGCCGGAACGCCGAGCGGGGCGCCGCCGTGGTCAGCGAGATCGAAGAGGGTGGCGGCAAGTCCCGGTTCTTCGCGGCCGACATCTCCGAAGAAGGCGCCTGCGCCGAGCTGGTCGAGGCTGTGGCCGAGTGGGCCGGTGGCCTGACGGTCCTCGTGAACAACGCCGTCGGTGGGTCGCTCGGGGGTGTGGAGACGCACGACTCGAAGGTCGGCGACATGGACACCGCGCACTGGGAGTCGGCGCTGCGCATGAACGCGACCGCACCGATGTGGCTGTGTCGGGCGGCGATCCCGCTGATGCGCGCGGCCGGCGGCGGCTCGATCATCAACGTCTCGTCCCGACAGGCCGAGCGGCCGAGCGGTGGGCTGAGCGCCTACGCCGCGAGCAAGGGCGCGATGAATGCACTCACCCGAGCGATCGCGGTCGAGTATGGCGGCGAGGGCATCCGGTGCAACACGATCAGCCCCGGCTACGTGTTGAACGAACGTCGCGACGCCGACATCACGCCGGAGCGACTCGCCCGATTCCAGGGGATGCACGTCACCCGCTTGGGTGAAGCAAGCGACGTGGCGCACGCGGCCGTCTATCTCGCGAGTGACGAGTCCGGTTTCCTGACCGGCATCAACCTCCAGCTTGACGGCGGCAGCAGCATCGCCCGCGCGCTGACCATCGGATGATGCACCCGCGCGTCTCTCTGTCGGCGATCTCGTCCTTCAAGTGGGCGCTCGACGAGGACCTCGCGTTCTACGAGCGCGCAGGGATCACTTGCATCGGTGCATCGCTCGCCAAGCTCGAAGCCGCCGGTATCGAGGCGGGTGCACGGCGTTTGCGCGACGCGGGACTGCGGGTGTCGAACCTGATTGGGATCGGGCCGTTCCGCCTCGACAACCCCGGGCAGTGGCCGACCCAGCGTGACCGTGTGCGCGGCGCGGTCGACGCGGCCGAGGCGGTGGGTGCCGAGTGCATGATCCTCACGACCGGCCCGGCCGGCCAGCTCCCTTGGGAGGAGGCCGCGGATGCACTCGAGGCGGCGCTCACTCCGGTGATCGAGGACGCGCACAGCCGCGGGATCCCGTTCGGCCTCGAGCACACGAACTCGCTTCGCGGCGACGTTGGCTTCATTCATTCGTTGCGTGACTGCGTGGACGTGGCGCGACGACTCGGGATCGGGGTGTGCGTCGAGACGAACGCCTGCTGGGCCGAGCGCGGCCTCGCCGACACGATCCGAGATGGAGTCGACACGTTCCGCATCGTGCAGGTGAGCGACTACGCGATCGGCACGACGTCGACGCCGGCGCGCTTGGTGCCCGGCGACGGAGACATCCCGTTCGAGCGCATCCTCGGACAGATGCTCGGCGCGGGGTACTCGGGCTGCTTCGACCTCGAGCTCATCGGTCCGAAGATCGACGAAGAGGGCTACGAGTCTGCGTGCACGCGCTCCGTCAACAACCTCGGCGAGCTGTTGGAGAAGCTCGGCGCCTAGCTCGACCTTCAGACCAACCATTCGATCGGGCCGAGGTGAAAGCTGCAGTTGGCGAGGTGGCGCTCCTGCTCACCCGGCCACGTCGAGAGCCGCAACCGCGGGTAGGCGAGGTCGCCCTCCGGCTCGAGTCGTAGCCACGCAAGCGGAGCGTCGTCGGATGCGCGGTCGCCGGCGCGGACGATCAAGTCGCGGATCCGTGATTGCTGCTCCGCGCTCAGGTACTGCCACATGACCGAGTGGAACACGACGGTCGTCACACCAGGCATGGACTGCCCAAGGTGATCCCCGAGCCAGTCGCCGGCATCCGCCCGGTCGACCTTCACAGGCACATGCGCGGCGATCTCGAGTGCGGCAGAAAGGAGGTCGAAGCGCTCGAGCTGGTCGGCCCAGACGTACGACAAGAGCGTGAGTCGTCCCTCTTCGGCCGCGATGTCGACCGGGTCGAGGTCACACCCTCGACGCTCAGCGACCGTGAGTGGCGCGCCAAATGGTGGCTCGGCCTCGGACCAGAGCCCGGCGAAGCGCACCGCCGAGTTCGATGGACCGAACCCGCGATCGTTCTGCTGGTAGCGGAAGTGATCGAACCGAAGATTGAGGCCAGCACTGGCGCCGATCTCCAATGCACGCACCGGACGCTGAATCTGGCTCGCGATCATGAGGAACCCGCCGATCAGCGATGCGGAACGACCGACCTCGTTGGTCTGCGGCGGCCGGGAGAGCGCGTCGCACAGTGCCGGTGGTGCTGATTCGAACAATGCCCTCAACGCGAGCCATGCCGCGTCGAGGTCGCCGTCGCCACCCGTTGACGGCAGATGACGCGCGTAGTCAGGCGCATCCCCCACCAGTGCAAGCCGGTGCGCACCACCGAGGACGCGGATGGGATAGGCATCGTTCAGCGGCGCGCGTGCGTAGGGCTCGAGCAACGACCACGTCGGGCCACCAGCCTCGACGTCCTCAGCCATCCGATTGCAGAGCTGGGCGGTGAGCGGAGAGCCGAGCACGGTTCCGCCCCGGCCCTGCCGACGGAACGTGCTCGCGAGCGTCTCGCGCCCGCCGCTCAAGCGGGCGGTCCCCATGGCGCGCGGCCAGCGTCGACAATTGGCACTGGCGCGCCTTGTGCGGCCTCGACCATGTCGAAGTAGAGGTCGGGGAACGCGATGACCTTGCCCTCCGCGCCGATCAGCAGCTGCAAGGCCCAGGCGCGCGCCAGCGATCGACCGGTGGTTGCTTCGACGAGCCGTTGATCGAGGATGAGCGACTTGCCCCGTCGTTGTTCGACGCGGGTAGCCCCGACATACCGCTCGTGCATCCACCCTTCGCTCTCGTACGAGACGTGCAGCTCGCGGACGACCAACGTCATCTCCTGCCGTCGCACGAACCGCGGCCAGTCAGGTGCGAACTTCGTCGCGACGTACGCGATGCGCAGGTCGTTGAACATCCGCACCGCCGCGGTGTTGTTCAGGTGGTCCTGGTACTCGTCCGCGTCGTCGGGCTCAGGGATCACATCGAACACGGTGGCGAACCCCTCAGCGCGCAGCGCGTCAACGCCGGCCGAAGGCTGCGGCTCCCCCTGCACGATCCCGCGCACCGGCCACGGGTTCTGCCAGTCCGCGCCCTCGCCGCGTCGCTCCGGTTCGGTCACGACCAGAGGAAGTTTCCGCCGTCGACCATGAACGTATGGCCGGTGAGGTAGCGGCAGGCGTCGGTGCAGAGGAAATGTGCGACGGAGCCGATGTCGGTCTCGGGATCACCGTTGCGCCCCATCGGGCACGTCCGCATGAACTCCTCGTAGTGCTGCGTGCCCACGGCGCGTGGTGGTGCCGCGGCGGGAGCGATCGCGTTCACGATGATCCCGTCGGCAGCCCACTCCTTGGCCGCTGTGCGCGTGAGCGCTCGGATCGCCTCTTTCGACGCGTTGTACGCGCCGAAGGTGGCGCCGCCGACGCGACCCATGGACGAGCCGAAGTTCACAATGCGCCCCCAGCCTGCGGCCTTCATGTGTGGGTAGACCGCCTGCATCGCCCACAACGTCCCGAGCACACCTGAGCGGTAGAAGACATCGACGTCTTCTTCAGAGATCTCCTCGATCGGCGCGTTGGGACGGAAGGTCTGGGCGTTGTTGATGATCGCGTCGACCTTGCCGAAGGCATCCAACGTTTTGGCGACCATGTCGTTGATGCGGCTCTGCTCGCGGATGTCGACCTCGACGCCGAGGTTTGGCGCGCCGAACTTGGTGAGCTCGTCGCACGTGCGTTGCAGCTTGTCGGCCTGGTAGTCGGCCACGACCACCGTCGCGCCGGCCTTCCCGAGATGGTGCGCCATCCCGCGCCCGACCCCCTGCGCCGAACCGGTGACGATGATCACGCGACCCTCGACCGAGTGCATCGCCTTGATGTCGGCCGAAGTGATGTCCTCGTGCAGCACCTCAGGCGCCGATCAGCTCGACGAGCACACCGTCGGGATCGCGCACGGTGGCCATCACGACCGTGGAGTCGTTCGGGCCGGGCAGCTCGATGCGCCGCGGCTCGCCACCCAGTCCGAGATCGCGCAAGCGTGCGAGCACCTCCGCGGTGTCGCCGACGAAGAACGACAGCAGGAAGAAGCCGGTGGTCGGCGCGTCCGGCGGTGGCGGTCCGTCAGGTGTGCCTTCGAGTCCGACGAGCTCGACGATTCCTGAATCCGGGTTCGCCGGGTCACCGAGGAACACTGAGCGCAACCGTGTGGCCGTGGCGCCGAACAACCCCTGCCAGTCGCCGTCGAACTCGGTGTCCATCATCACTTCGAGTCCGAGACCCTCGCGATAGAAGCGCAAGGACGCGTCGAAGTCGCGAGCGTTGATCGCGCTGTGGTGCACTCGGCCCGGCATGAGGTCGAACCTATCGCTCGCGTACGCTGACCGGCCATGCCGACCGTGTTCACACGAATCATCGATGGCGAGATCCCCGGCACGTTCGTGTGGCGTGACGACGAGTGTGTCGCGTTCCTCTCGATCAATCCGGTGAATCCGGGTCACACGCTAGTGGTGCCGCGCGCGCAGGTCGACGAATGGACCGACCTTCCGCCCGCGCTTGCTGCGCACCTCATGACCGTCGCGCACACGATCGGACAAGCCGTAAGAGGCGCATTCACGCCGATACGAGTCGGATTGCTCATCGCGGGGCTCGAGGTACCGCACACGCACCTTCACGTGATGCCCATCCACTCGGGCGAGTCCGACCTGCACCTCGATCGGGCAGGCAACGCAACACCCGAGGAGCTCGCCGAAGCCGCCGAGAAGATCCGCGCCGCGCTGCGCGACGCCGGCGCGTCGGGGGTCAGCGAGTAGCAGCCGCTTCGCGCCGACGACCGATGAGGGTGCCGGTCACGAGGATCGCCACACTCGCGAAGAGGATCATCGAGGACAGCACCTGGATCTGCGGGGGAATCGCGCGCTGCGCTGCGCCGTAGATGTAGATCGGGAACGTCGTCTGGTCCCCCGCATTGAAGAGCGTGATGATGAAGTCATCGAGCGAAAGAGCGAAGCTCAGCAGCGCGGCGGCGAGAATCCCGGGGATCATCAGCGGGAACGTGACTTTCAGGAACGTGCGAACTGGCCCGGCGCCGAGGTCCATCGCCGCGTCTTCGAGCGTCCAGTCGAACCCGCGGAGACGTGCCTTCACCGTCAAGGACACGAAGCTCACGCAGAACATGATGTGAGCGATCAGGACCGCGTCGAAGCCACGCGAGTCCGGCACGGGTGACGGATAGGTGCGCGCGATGAAGAGACTCGCCAAGGACGCGCCGAGCACGATCTCGGGCGTGGTGAGTGGGAGCACGAGGAAGAGGTTCACGAAACCACTCCCTTGGAACCGATAGCGGGTGAGCGCCAACGCGACCAGCCCACCGAGGACGACTGCGGCTGCAGTGGCGATCGCAGCGATCTTCAGGCTGAGCACCAGAGCGTCCACGAGGCCCTGTTCGGCAAACGGGTCAGCCCAGTTGTCGAACGTGAAGCCGTCCCATTCGATGTTGTAGGTGGAGTCCTCGGCATTGAAGCTGAACGCAACGATCACCGCGATGGGGACGAACAGGTACAGGAGCCCCAGGCCTGCGTAGAGGCTTAGGAACCACGAGCCGACTCGCCGGAGCCACGGCGGCGGAAACGCGCGTTGCACCTCGACGCTCGCCGGCGCATCCACGGTCGCGGGCTGGTCCTGCACGGCGGTCATCCGGTGAGATCCTCCGTGCCGAGCACCTTCGCGTAGACGAGCACGGCGATGGTGATGATCGCCATCAGCACGAACGAGAGGGCGGCTGCCGTCGGGTAGTCGAGCTGCACCAGGAACTGGTTCTGCACGACGTTGCCGATCATCGACGTCGTGGGTGAGCCGAGTAGCTCGGCGTTGATGAAGTCACCCGACGCCGGGATGAACGTGAGCAACGTCCCGGCGAACACGCCCGGCAGTGACAACGGCAGCACCACCTTCTGGAAGGCGCGCGCTGGCGTTGAGTAGAGATCGCGCGCGGCATCCACGAGGCTTCGGTCGATCTTCTCCAGGCTCACGTAGATCGGCAGGATCATGAACGGAAGGAAGTTGTACGTGAGCCCACCGATCACTGCACCGGGCGTCGCGAGCAGTCGATCGGAATCGCCGAACAGCCCGACGTCTTGCAGGAAGCCGACGACCGGGCCCTCGTCGAACAGAATCGTCTGCCACGCGATCGTTCTGATCAGGTAGGTCGTGAAGAACGGAACAACAACCAACCCGAGCAGCAGGTTCTTGTAGGTCCCGCCACGAAACGCGATCACGTACGCGAGCGGATACCCGATCGCGATGCACAGCAGCGTCGCGATCCCTGCGTAGAGGAACGACCGCTGGAAGTGGTCGCCCCATCCGTCGATCGTGCTGGTGATGATGTAGGTCGCGAAGAACGCCGCGACGAGGGCACCGACGAGACGCACGCGAATCCGGTGCCAGAGATCCCGGCGAGCCACGAACACTGCGACCGTGATCGCTGCGACGATGGCGGCAGCGATCAGCGCGTTCCTCAGCGCGTCCAGGAACTGTGGACCGAATCGGTCAAGCCCGTCGGAGAAGTTCGACCACTTCCACGTGAAGTCGAGGTCCGACGGCACGAACCGTTCCGGCTGGTCCGAGAGCGCAGCGCGCAGCAGGATCGCCACGGGGACGAGGAAGAACAGCGTCAGCCAGATGATCCCCGGGCTGAGGAGTCCGTAGGGCGCGAAGCGGCCACGCTTGGGAGCCGACTCGACCGCACCGGCCATGAGTCAGACGACTGCCAGCTTACGCACCCGTGATCTCGGCGTAGCGCTCGTCGAAGCGCTCTTCCTCGTCGGGATCGAGGAGCGGGAACTGCACGAGGCGGTCGAGCACGTCCTGCGGCGGGAACAGGATCGGGTTCTCCGACGCGGCCGGGTCGACGGCCGCGAGCTCGTCCGTGATGTCGGCCAACGGTGAGATGTAGTTGGTGTAGGCAGCCACCCGCGCCGCGTTGACGGGGTCGTAGAAGTAATCGCACCACGCGGCGACCTGTTCGTTGCGGTCCGACGTCGCCACCATGCACATCACGTCTGCCCAGAAGCCGTTAGCACCCTCCTCGGGGACGACGAAGCGCAGGTTGGGTTCGCTCAAGCTCAGCTGACCAACGTCGCCTGACCACGCCACGTTCAGTGCGAAGTCACCACTCAGCAGCTGCTGCTGATAGCTGTTGCCGGTGAACCGACGGATCTGGCCGCTCTGCGCGGCGTCCTCAAGCCGGTCGAACGCTGGCTTCGCGTCGTTGAACGTCACGCCTGCGGCGATCTCCTCACGGGTCATGCCGGTCGAGAGCATGGCGAGTGTGAGCGAGTCGCGCATCTCGAGCAGCCACCCGACCTTGCCCTTGAACTCGGGATCGAAGAGATCCTCGACGCTGGTGATCTCGCGCCCGGTGACCTCGATGTTGTACGCGATGCCCGTGTAGCCGGTCTGCCACGGCAGTGTGAACTCACCCGTTGGGTCCCACACCGGGTCCTGGAGCTCGGACTTCAGGTTGCCCGCGTTCTCCATGAGGTCGAATGGCAACGGCTGCACGTAGCCGAGCTCGATGAGACGCGCCGCCATCCACGTCGTGGGCATGACGATGTCGAACCCGATGTGATCACCGTTCGCGAACTGCTCCTGATACTTCGCGAAGAAGGTGTTGTTGTCATCGATGCCGTCGGAGTACTTCAGCTTGATCCCCGTCTGCGCCGAGAAGTCCTTCTTCGACTTCTTGTCGATGTAGAGGATCCAGTTGAGGACGTCGAGCTTGCCGCCGACGTCGGCGCCTGCACCGGCCGCACCCCAAGCGGGCGAGCCACCCAACAGGTACGGCGCCGCGGCGAGACCGCCCGCAGCGGCCGCGCCTCGGGTGATGAACTCACGGCGACTGAGACCGCGCGTACTCGTTGAACTGGATCGCTTGCTCATGCGTCGCTCCTCGCGAAATGGACTTGTCCTATTTCTTCGATCTCGCGCGCCTCGCCTCCAAGGCGCTCATCAGCAATCGGCAGCAGTCGCGCCGCGTCTTCGTCCCAGGTGAGCCATACCTGGTCGTTCGGACGCAAGGCCGGAAGGTCGTCGTCCGGCCCGATGTGCGCGACGATCTCGCTTCCGTCCGACGTGCGCAGCTCGGTGCGCACGAGGGGACCCTGGAAGGTGAGCTGCGCGACCGACGCACCGAGCCGTGCGCCCTTCGTCGATGGCTCGGTCATCGACAGTCGGATGCGCTCGGGTCGCAGCATCAACGTCGCAGGGCTCCCGATCGCGAACGATGCACCCGCGGAGCTGGCGCTCACTCGCGTGTCGTCGGGGAACTTGACGGTCGCTTGCTCGCCATTCACGGAGTCGACCGTGACCCGCAAGAGGTTGGCGACACCGATGAACCCGGCTACGAACACCGACGCCGGCTTGTCGTAGATCTCCTCGGGTGAGGCGATCTGCTCGACGTGTCCCTCGTTCATGACCGCGATGCGATCCGACATCGTCAGTGCCTCTTCTTGGTCGTGCGTCACGTAGACGAACGTGATGCCGACCTCGCGCTGGATGCGCTTGAGCTCGAGCTGCATCGCCTGGCGAAGCTTGAGGTCGAGCGCGCCGAGTGGCTCGTCCAGGAGGAGCGCGCTCGGGTAGTTCACCAGTGCACGGGCAAGCGCGACACGCTGCTGCTGCCCGCCCGAGAGCTGACCGGGCTTGCGTTCCGCGAACTGCGAGAGGCGCACGACGTCGAGCAGCTCTCGGACGCGCTTCGACACTTCCTCTCGTCCCGTTCGCCGGCTGCGTGGACCGAAAGCGACGTTGTCGAACACCGACATGTGCGGGAACAGCGCGTAGTGCTGGAACACCGTGTTCACGTTGCGCTTGTAGGGCGGCACGCGCGACACGTCCTTGCCCTCGAGGGTGATGCGGCCGCTCGTCGTTTGCTCGAAGCCGGCGATCATCCGGAGGGTCGTGGTCTTGCCACAGCCCGACGGACCGAGCATCGAGAAGAACTTACCGCGCGCGATGGCGAAGTCGGCCTCGTGCACCGCGACGAAGCCGCCGAAGCGCTTGGAGACCTTCTCGATCCCGATGACGGTATCGTCGGCCACGATTGCTCCCCCTACCTGAGGCGTAGACTACCCACGCTTTCCCGGGCTTTGCCCGCGCCAGGCAAGGGAATCCACCGACAGGGGCGCCGCTGACGACGGATTCCCTTGCGGAAGTGCGTCGACAAGGCCCAACATCAGGGCCAGGCCAGCCGCCCAGCCCACACAGGACGAAGAGGTGACGGTCGATGCCGAAGCAGAACTTCATCGGGGGCAAGTGGCTCGACGCCAAGAGTGGTGCGACCGACAAGGTCGTGAACCCGGCAACAGGTGAGGTGCTCGACGAGGTCGCGTCGAGCGATGCCGCGGACGTTGTCGATGCGGTCGACGCGGCGAAGGGCGCGTTCGCCGAGTGGTCCGCGACCACACCGCGCCAGCGCGCCGAGGCGTTGCTCAAGATCGCCGATGCGGTCGAGAAAGACCTGGACAACATCCAGAACCTCGAGATCGACAACGTCGGCAAGCCCGTCTCGATCATCGAGTTCGAGATGGATCTCACCGTCGACAACTGGCGTTTCTTCGCTGGCGCCGCACGCTGTCTCGACGCTGCCGCGGCCGGTGAGTACATGGAGGACCACACGTCTTTCCTCCGGCGCGACCCGTTGGGCGTCGTCGCGTCGATCGCGCCGTGGAACTACCCGTTGAACATGGCGACCTGGAAGGTTGGGCCCGCGCTTGCCGCGGGGAACACCGTGGTCTTGAAGCCGTCGGAGCTCACGCCGCTGAGCGCACTTCGACTGGCGGAGATCACCGCTGACATCCTCCCGCCCGGCGTGCTGAACGTCGTGACCGGTCAGGGTGAGACCGCCGGCAACGCGCTCGTCACGCATCCCGAGGTCGCGATGGTGTCGCTGACGGGTGATGTGGCGACCGGCAAGGTCATCGCGAAGGCCGCTGCCGACTCGCTGAAACGTGTGCACCTCGAGCTCGGCGGTAAGGCGCCCGTCATCGTGTTCGACGACGCCGATGTCGAGGCCGTGGTCGCGAGCCTCGCTGAGGGTGCGTATTACAACTCGGGGCAGGACTGCACCGCGCCGTGTCGCGTGCTCGCAGGACCGAAGGTCCACGACGCGTTCGTGAACGGCATCACCGACGCGGTGAGGGACATCAAGACCGGCGACCCACACGACCCCGACGTCGCGATGGGTCCGGTCGTGTCGGAGGACCAGCTCGCGCGGGTGACTGGGATGGTCGACCGTGCCCGCGAGGGAGGCGCAGAGGTCACGATCGGCGGTGCCGCTCGCGGCGGTGCGGGCTTCTTCTACGAGCCGTCCGTGGTGGTCGGCCCCACGCAGGACGCAGAGATCGTCCAGCGCGAAGTGTTCGGACCCGTCATCACTGTGCAGCGGTTCGCCGACGACGACGAGGCGCTCGCGTGGGCGAACGGCGTCGACTATGGCCTCGCGTCGAGCGTGTGGACCAAGGACGTCGGACGCGCCATGAAGATGGCCGCGCGGCTCCAGTTCGGGACCGTGTGGATCAACGACCACATCCCAATCGTCTCCGAACTCCCGCACGGCGGCTTCAAGCAGTCAGGGTACGGGAAAGACATGTCGATCTATGCGATCGAGCACTACACCGAGCTCAAGCACGTGATGGTGAAGTGGTGAGCGAGCCGTTCACCACCAACGCGGAGCGAATCGCGTTCTCTGAGCAGGCTCGGCTGCTCGACGCCACGACGAAGTCCAAGGCGCTGTTCGAGCGCGCGGTGAAGCACCTGCCGCTCGGCGTGGGGTCGTCGTTCCAGGCGGGTAATCCCTACCCGATCTACTTGGAGCGCGGCGAAGGGGCGCGGGTGTGGGACGTCGACGGCAACGACTACCTCGACTTCCACGGCGGGTTCGGATGCAACGTGGTCGGACACGCCCACCCCAAGATCGTCGAAGCGATCGACCGCGCGGTGCGCAGTGGCACGCACTTCGCGGTGACAACAGAGAAGGCAGTCGAGTTCGCCGAGGAGCTGTGTCGGCGGTTCCGGCTCGACAAGGTCCGGTTCTGCAACTCCGGCACCGAGGCCACGATGGATGCGGTCCGGATCGCGCGCGCCGCGACTGGCCGTGAGGTCGTCGCCAAGATCGAAGGCTCGTACCACGGGCACCACGACACCGTGATGTTCTCCGTCGTCCCGAACGCGGACGCGATGGGCGGGCGCGAGCAGCCGGCGTCGACACCGATGTCGCGGGGCATCCCAGCCGAGATGGCGAAGTGGACGACGGTCGTGCCGTTCAACGACGCGGCAGCCGTCGAGCGGCTGTTCTCGGAGCGGGGCTCGGAGATCGCGTGTCTGATCATGGAGCCAGTGATGATGAACATCGGCGTCGTGCCGCCCGCGCCCGGCTACCTGGAAGCAGTGCGCGAGCAGTGCACCAAGCACGGGGTCGTGTTCATCTTCGACGAGGTGAAGTCCGGCGCCACGATCGCCGAAGGTGGCGCCACTGAGCGCTACGGCGTGCAGCCCGACCTCGCGTGCTTCGCGAAGGCGATTGGTGGCGGCACGCCCGCGGCGGCGTTTGGTGGCAAAGCCGAGGTGATGGACGTGATCGAGCACGGTGCCGCGCAGCAGGGCACGTTCAACGGCAATCCGCTCGTGGCGGCTGCTGGCGTCGCCGCCCTGACCGAGGTGCTGACCCCCGACGCGTACGAGCACCTCGAGAAGCTCGGGTCACGGTTGGCCGACGGGTGTTCAATGGCGATCGCCGAGCACGGGATCCCCGCACACACCGTCGACCTGGGCGCGAAGGGGTGTATCTCGTACCGCGCCGAACCGCTCACCAACTACCGCGACTTCCTGGAGACGCGCACCGATCTGTACGCGGCGTCGTACCCCTGGGTCGTGAACCGCGGCGTCTTCATGACACCCGGTGACGAGGAGCAGTGGACGATCTCGGTGCAGCACACCGAAGCCGACGTCGACAAGTACGTCGAAGCCTTCGCCGACTTCTGCGCCGCCCTCGCGAAGTAGTCAGCCCTTCCGCATTCTGGGGACGCTCAGGGTCGCTATGGCGACCTGAGCGTCACGAGAATGTTCCCATCACCACCGAGAGCCACCAGTCGGCGAACGCGTCGGCGTCGACGCTGCGCACCACATCGGCGTCGCGACCCTTGGCGTCCACGATCGTCCGCGGGACGCCCTCGATCAGCTGACATCGCACAGGGAGGCGCTCGATCGTCACGAACGATCGGTCGACCACGCATGCGACCGTGAGCGGATCGTGGAGGAACGCAACCACATCGCTCGTTCCTGCAGACGCAAGCGTGCGCTCGAACCAGATGTCTACGAGCACGGCGAGCGCACGACACAGATCGTCACCACCACGTAGCGCGTCGACGTGACGGCGCCGAAGCGGGCAGCGGAACGTCACGTCGATCGGCACATAGATCGTCTCGAACCCCGCGTTCAGCGCGTCGAGGGCGCCCTCCGGGTCACACACCAGGTTCCAGTCACGATCCGGCGGGTGCTCGGTGCCGTCGAGCGAGACGATCGGCCCGAACGAACCGCCCATCACCGCGAGCAGACCCGTGCGCTCGATGATCGACGCGTCTCGGGTCACCGCGGCAGCGATGTTCGACTGCATGCCGACCGTGGCGATCGTCACCCCCGAGTCGATCGCACCAAGCAGGTCCACCGCACTTCGATCCGACAGCGGAGCCTCATGGCCCGCCTCGACTCCCTCCCCCTCCCGACCCGACCAGTTCGGCGCGTCGGCGTCGACCCGCACGCCGGCGGCAACCTCGACGTCGGTAGCTCCCGCGATTGCCAGCAGGCGCGCGGCGAGGTGCGCACGAACGGTGGTGTCGCCCGAGACCGTCGTCACCGCCCGCAGGTCGACATCGGGGTGGCGGATGGCGAGAGCAAGGGCCAGGGCGTCGTCACAGTCGCTGCCGATGTCGGTGTCGAGGACCAGCGGCACGCTCACGGCACCGACGTTACGGGCTCTGCCAAACTGCGCGGCATGTCACTTTCACCAGCTGACGACTACCCGATCCATCAGGGTGCCGAGGTCGTCCGGCACCCGCTGACGTCGGATCGCAACTTCTACGACCGCTACTACTTCATGCTGCACAGCTCGAGCGACGAGCTGATGCTCGTCTTCGGAATGGGTCAGTACCCGAACCTGTCCGTGCAGGACGCGTTCGCGCTGGCTCGCACCGGCACGATGCACCGTGTGGTCCGTGCTTCACGCACGCTGGGTGCGGATCGGATGGATCTCAGCGTCGGACCATTTCGCATCGAGGTGCTCGAGGGCCTCAACAAGGTGCGCTACGTCCTCGACGCGAACGAGCACGGACTGTCGTTCGACGTCACGTTCAGCGCCTCCGCACCGGCCGTGCTCGAGCAACGTCACTTCATCCGTCAGTACGAACGCGAGACGTTCAATACGCAACGCTTCGCCCAGACCGGCCACTACGAGGGCACGATCACGATCGGCGACGACACCATCGACGTGGATGGCGGGCGATGGCAAGGCCCCCGCGATCGTTCCTGGGGTGTGCGCCCCGTCGGTGATCCTGAACCCGCGGGCATCGCAGCGTCAGGGGTGGAGGGGCCGGCGATGAGCATGTGGAACTACGACCCGATGATGTTCGACGATCACACGATCGTCTACATCTGCGCGGAGAAGCCCGACGGGTCGCGTGATATGGAGCAGGCGTCCAGAGTGTGGAGCGACCCCAGCAAGCCGGTCGAGCACCTTGGCCGACCGGAGCACGAGCACGAGTTCATCCCTGGCACTCGCCGGATCAAACGATCAAAGCTCTCGTTCCCTCACGCGCCTGATGGCCCGCTGGAGATCGAGGTGACGCCGATGATCAATGCGCACATCGGCGTCGCAACCGGGTACGCGCCTGAGCCCGATTGGAAGCACGGCATGTACCAAGGCGAGCTCGTGGTGCAGGGCGTCGATCTCGACACCGAGAAGGACGCCGACCGATTCGCGGTGCCGATGGTCGACGCGGCCGCGAAGTTCGAGACCAACCAGGGCAAGACGGGCTATGGCCTCCATGAGTACATGTTCCTCGGGCCATTTCCGAAGTACGGCCTCACCGGCATCCTCGACGGCGCACCCTGAAAGGCGGACCACGCATCCTCGTCGGCGACTTCAACCTCTACTCGAACATCGCGACACCGATCCTCACCGCAGGTGGCTTCAAAGAGGTGAAGCACGGGCCGACGTATCCCGTCGACAAGCCCGATCGGTCGATCGATTACATCGCGCTCGACGGTCTCCAAGCGGTCAGCATCGAGGTCGTGCGGTTGCCCGTCGGTGACCACCGCGCCGTGGTCGTCGAGGTTGCCAAGGGCGGCACCCGTCTTTCCAGCGCAAAGCGCAAAGCGCCAGCGAAGCGTCGCTAGCCGGTGGCGCGGCCTTCGAGGAGGTCGACGACACGGTTCGGGGTGAGTGGCTGATCGGTGACCTTGATGCCGCGCAGCGCAAGGGCATCGGCGACCGCGTTGAACACGGCCGGTGGTGAACCGATCGCACCACCTTCACCCATCCCCTTGTGGCCGCCGGGCGTGGGTGAGCGCGTCTCGATGTGGCCGTATTCGATCGTGGGCACCTCGGCGGCGGTCGGCACGAGGTAGTCCATGAACGTCGTGGTGAGCGGATTGCCATCATCGTCGTAGACGAGGTGCTCGTAGAGCACGCCGCCGATCCCCTGCACCACGCCCCCGGCAACCTGACCTTCGACGATCATCGGGTTGATCATCACGCCACAGTCCTCGCTCACCACGTAGCGCAGCACCTCGACCAACCCCGTCGTCTCGTCGACTTCGACGGTGCACGCGTGACAAGCGTTGGACCACGTGATGGGTGGAGCCTGGTACGAGACGGTGGCTTCGAGGCTCGGACCCACATCGGGCGGGAGCTCGGCCGGTGAGTTGAGCGCGACCCGCGCCACCTCAGCCAGCGTGATCGCCTTCGCCGGCGTGCCGCGCACCGCGATGTTGCCGTCTTCCATCTCCAGGTCCTCGGGCGCGGCTTCGAGCAGATGCGCGCCGATCTGGAGCACCTTCTCGCGCACCTCGAGTGACGCTTCGCGCGCCGCACCTCCGGCGATCACCGCAGTGCGGCTGCCGCCGGTGCCACCACCGAACGGGGACGTCGCGGTGTCGCCTTGGACCACCGTGACGGACTCGATGGTGACGCCGAGGTACTCGGCGACCACTTGCGCCATCGTCGTCTCGATGCCCTGACCGTGGGAGCCGGTGCCCATCATCACCGTGACCGCGCCGCTCGGTTGCACGCGTACCGTTGCCGTTTCCACGCCGAGCGCACCGTTGCTCATGCTCGTGGGCTCGGCGTACAGCCCGATGCCGATGCCGAGCAGTCGGCCTTCCTCGTCGAACGCGCGACGTTGTTCGGCGCGAGATGCGTCGTAGTCGATGATCTCGACGGCCTGCTCGAGCGTCTCGGGCAACGTCACGTTCTCGATCGGGATGCCTGCCGGCATCGTGTACGGCAGGTCGGACGCGTGCAGCACGTTGCGGCGGCGGAGCTCGAGCGGATCGATGCCGATCTGGCGGGCCGCAAGATCGATCATCTCCTCGCGCGCAACCGACTCCAGCATCCATGGCCCGCGGTATGCGCCACGCCCGCAGGTGTTGGTCCAGATCTGTCGAGACCGGAAGCCGAGCTGCGGCACCTTGTACGGACCGGTGAACAACATCGCCGCGAACGGTCCGGTGCCGCCGGTGCCGCCGACCGGGAGCGCGCCACAGTCTTCGAGGTGGTCGAGATGTGCGCCGAGGATGTGGCCTTCTTCGTCGAGCGCCATCCTCACGGTGATGGCGTCAGCCCGCGCATGGTTCGACGCGATGAGGTTCTCTCTCCGGTCCTCGATCCATTTCACCGAACGGCCGAGGTGGTGCGCGGCCGCGATCACCGAGAGCTCGTCGCGCTGTACGAAGTACTTCTGCCCGAACCCGCCGCCCACGTCGGCGCCGCGAACCCGGATCAACTGCTCCGGCACACCGAGGAAGCGCGCGCACACCTGCCGAACCTCGTGCGGGTTCTGGGTGGAGATCTCGACATCGAGCGAACCGGTCGACGGCGTGTAGGTGGCAACGACGCCGCGCGTTTCCATCGGCACGTTGGTGTGGCGGTGCTGATGCAGCGTCTCCGTGACCACGTGCGCGGCCGACTCGAACACGGCCTCGAGGTCGGGTGACGGTGGACCGCCCACATCCATCGCAACGTTCGAGTCGAGCTCGGAGTGCACGAGCTCGGTCGCGTCGGCCGCAGTCTCGTAGTCGACGATCGGGTCGAGGATCTCGTACTCGACGTCCACCAGCTCGCATGCGTCTTCAGCGACGTAGCGGCTTTCGGCGACGACGATCGCGACCGGGTCGCCGACGAAGCGCACGTCGTCGCCAGCGAGTGGTTGCACCGGCGCGCACGGGCCCGGTGGGTTGCTCGTCGCGGCCCACATCGTCGGTTGCATCGAGCCGGGCGCGGTGTTGAGGTCAGCGCCGGTCAGAACGGCGTGCACTCCTGGGAGCGTCCTTGCTTCGTCGACGTCGATGCGAACGATCCGTGCGCGCGGCACATCGCTGCGCACGAACGCGGCGTGAAGCATCCCTGGAACGGCGACGTCGTCGACGTAGCGGCCGCGGCCCGTCAGCAGGCGGGGGTCCTCGACGCGCTTGACCTTCTGGCCGACGAAGCGTCCCGCGGTGGACGTGCTCATGAAACCCCCATTGTGCATCGCCGTGATGCGCGGGGGAAACTACTCCGCGTGAAGGCCGAGCTCCCCGTGACCGCAGCCGACGTGCATGACGCCGCGGCCCGCATCGCTGACGGCATCGTGCGAACGCCGTGCTCCGAGTCCCGAACCCTGTCGGCGATCACCGGGGCCCAGGTCTTCGTGAAGTTCGAGAACGTGCAGTTCACCGCGTCGTACAAGGAGCGAGGCGCCCTCAACCGCGTCCTTCAGCTCACCGACGACGAGCGAGGCCGCGGAGTGATCGCTTCGTCCGCCGGCAACCACGGCCAAGCGATCGCGTACCACGCGAGTCGCCTCGGCATCCCCGCGACGGTGGTCATGCCCGAGACCACCGCGTTCGTGAAGGTCGAGCGGACCGAGACGCTCGGCGCCACCGTCGTGCAGCACGGAGCGAACGTGCTCGAAGCTGCGACGCACGCGCGTGAACTGGCCGCGCGCGACGGACTTGTGTTCGTGCATCCGTTCGACGAGCCGATGGTGATCGCGGGTCAGGGCACGATCGCGCTCGAGATGCTCGCCGATCATCCGGACCTGGAGGTAATCGTCGCGCCAGTGGGCGGTGGCGGCATGCTGTCGGGCATCTCGCTGGCCACGCGGGAACTCGCGCCCGACGTCGAGCTCATCGGCGTGCAAGCCACGACGTGCCCGTCGATGGTCGCCGCGCTCGCTGGAGAGTCGAAGCCCGCGATCTGCGAGACGGTTGCCGACGGCATCCAAGTCGGCGAGGCTGGGAAGCTCACACGCGAGATCGTGGGCGCGCTCGCCGACGACGTGATCACCGTGAGCGAGGCACACATCGAGGAGGCAATCAGCCTGTACCTCGAGATCGAGAAGACGGTGGCCGAAGGCGCCGGCGCGGTCACGCTCGCGGCGCTGCTGGAGCACGGCGATCGCTTTCGCGGCCGGCGCGTTGGCATCGTGCTGAGTGGCGGCAACCTGGATCCAAGGGTGCTCGCAACGGTCATCACGCGGTCGCTTGCACGCACCGGGCGATTGACCCATCTGTCGGTCGACCTGAGCGACACGCCCGGTGCGCTGGCACGACTCGCAACGGTCATCGGAGATCACGGCGCCAACATCGTCGAGATCGAACACCGCCGCGACCTTCCGTCACTGCATCTGCGGCGCGCGCGGCTGGAAGTAACGATCGAGACGCGTGACCAGGAACACGTCGACGAGGTCGTCGCCGCGATCGAAGCCGAAGAATGGCCCGTCCAGCGCGAGTCCATCGCCGGCGTCCAAACCTGAACTAACCATTGGTTGGTTACAGCTGGGTACGGCCCCGCTCAACGATGGCTTCTCGGCGCTTTGCCACTTCTTCGGTGTCGATGCCGCCGGCAAGCCACGCCCGATTGACGACCTTCTCCACGTCCCACGCGCCGTCGTAGAGGTTCGCGGCGATCTCCTCGTAGGTCCTGAGCATGCGGCGAGTTCCCATTTGATCGTTGCCGACGACTGCTCTCGCGAGCTCCTTCGTGAACGGGAGCAGCTCGTCGTGCGGCACGACGTGGTTCACGAGTCCCCAGGTGAGCGCGGTCGGCGCGTCGAGGAAGTTGCCCGTCATGCTCAGCTCGCGGGCGCGCCGCACACCGATCGACTCAACGAGGAGAACCGTCAGGCCCCAGCCCGGCATGATCCCGACGCGCGAATGAGTGTCAGCGAAGGCCGCTCGTTCGGACGCGATCAACATGTCGCAGTTGAGCGCGAGCTCGAATCCACCGGTGATCGCAGGTCCGTTGATCGCACCGATGAGCAGCTTCGTGTGGGGCGGGAATGGGCCACGGAACGGATACATCCCGAACTCGTCACGACGGTACGGGTCGCTCGCATCCTCCTTGGTGGCGCTGAACATCGAGGCCGACGGCGACCCGATCTCCTTCAGGTCGGCACCGGCGCAGAACGCAGGATCGGCACCGGTGAGGATCATCACGTCGACGTCGTCGCTCGCTTCGAGGTCGCCGATGGCACGCGCCAGCCCGAGACCGAGCGCGCCGTTGATCGCGTTGCGTCGATCAGGTCGGTTCAGGGTGATCGTCGCAATCCGCTCGTCGACATCGACGAGCAGAACGTCCGGTTCGTCGCTCATGCCCAGCCGTACAGCCGCTCGGCGTTCCCGCCGAGGACGGCAGCCTTCTGGTCATCGTCGATGTCGTCGCGATCGGCGATGTGACGCACAGTGTCGGGGAACTCAGCGTCCCAATGCGGATAGTCGGATGCGTACGCGATCGAGTGCACGCCGAGCCCGGCCAGCGCGTGCGGAAGGTGCTTCTCGCCCTCGCATGAGATCACGACCCGGCCGTCGTCGAGGTACGCGCTGGGTGCCTTGCCGATCAACGGCATCTCTTGCGGTCGCTTCTCCCAGTGCTCGTCGAGGCGCTCGAACAGGTACGGGCCCCATGCCGCGCCGGCTTCGAGGAACAGCGCGCGCAGCTTGGGGAACCGATCGAGGACTCCGCCACACACCACCGTGGAGGCCGCGAACATCACATCGAACGCGAACTCAAGGGCGTGCAGCGTGGCGTACGAGTCGACGAACTTGTCGTAACAGAAGCGCGGCCCGCCGGCATGGAAGCCGACGGGCACATCGAGCTCCTCAGCGAGCGCATAGAGCGGGTCATTGACCGGGTCGTCAGGGTTCTTGTCGAACACCGCACATGGCACTGTGATCGAGACGAAGCCAAGATCCGTGACCGCGCGCCGAGCCTCGTCACATGCATCAGGGATCGATCGCATCGGGAGCACCGGCGTGCCTTTGAGTCGCTCGGGATCGACCGCGCAGTAGGCCGCCAACCAGTCGTTGAACGCGCGGCAGCACGCGATCGAGAGCTCGACGTCCGCGATCGCGTAGCACCCGAGCGCGGCGGTCGCGTAGAGGATCGCGACGTCGATGCCTTCCTCGTCCATGTCGACGAGTCGCGCCTTCGGGTCCACGCCTCCTTCACGCTTGAGCGACGCTTCGACGATCCCCTCGGGAACCCACGCGCCGCGGCCTGTGCCTGGCGGGATCAGGTTGCCGTCGAAGTTGTAGCGAGTGGTGCCGCGATCGTCGCGGTCGATACGAGGACGGCGATCCATGAACTTCGGATCGAGGTGCTCTTCCCACAGCACGTCGGGTTCGAAGACATGCCCATCAACGTCGACCACTCGCGGCATCTACGTCGCCTCTGCTTCCGTGGGCGGTGCAGCGCTCCCACCGCGCGTGATCGGCTGCGTGTCGTCATCGGCGGTTGCCGGCGGAGGCTCTGGCGATACTGCTGGTTCCGGCACACTCTTCTGGAGCATCTCTGGCGCGCGGGCCTCAACCATGCGACGAATGCCGTCGCGCCAGTCGACCTTCGCTTTGCCGATGAGCTCGTGCATCCGGGTGAGGTCGCACGTGACGCTGCCGATCGTGCTCTTCGTCACCTCGAACTTTGGCTCGAGCCCGGTCAGCTCGCCCAGGTACGTACACCAACCCTCGAGCGTCGTCGGTGCGCCTGCCCAGTTCACGATCGTCGCGGGAACGCTCGCGACCTCGAGGAGCTCGGGCACCTGGCGGATCAGGTCGTCTTCGTGGATCGGGTTGAACCGGTTCGGCATCTCGGGATGCACCGGGATCGCCGTGCCCGACTGCATGAACAACAGGTGATACCAGGGCCAACCACCGTTGTCGCCGTACGGTACGTTGAGTCGCGCGATCGTCGTCTTCAGCCCGTGCTGGCGCGCCGCGGTGCGAACCACAACTTCCGCGGCGATCTTGTTGAGGCTGTACGTCGGCATCATCACACGGTGGTTGTCACCCAGCGGGTCGTCTTCCTTCAGCGGATGGTCGGGTCCCTGGTGCTCGTACACCGCCGTCGACGAGCAGTGCAGGACGGCCTTCGCCTCGCAACAGTGCGCCATCAACAACCCGATCGACTCTGCGTTCGCGGCGAAGTCGTGGTCCCACGCGTCGTTGCCGCCCTTGGCCACTGCGAAGTTGAGGATGTAGTCGAAGTCGGACGGAAGGTCCTTGAAGTCCGACGTCGCGAGATCGGTGGTCAGGCAAGTCACGCCCGCCACGTCGAGGCGTTCTCGCGCCGCGGCATCGGAGAACCGCGCGATCCCCCACACGTCGTTCGACTGCGCGAGCGCGAGGGCGATCGGGAGCGCGACCTGCCCGGTGGGACCGGTGACGAGGATCTTCTCGCCCTTCAATCCCTTCACCATTGCTTCGCTCCCACTCCGCTGCTTCCGCTTCGCTCCATCCGCTCCGTTCGCTCCGCGGCCTTCATGTGGACTCCTAGACGGGACGCCAGGTCGGCACGGACGTACCCTCACTCACGTCGCGCCATACGAGCTCGACGTCCATGCCGATGCGCACGTCGTCGGTGGAAACACCCTCGACCATCGCACCAACGAGGCGGCACGAGTTCGTGTTCGGGAGCTCGACGACGCACGGGGCGTACGGCACCGTGTCGGCCACATCGGGAAGCAGTGGGTGCCAGATCACGGTGAACGCGTAGACCTGCCCGCGCCCGTCGTGCTCGACCCACTCCACATCTTGGGCACGGCACTTCCAGCAGAACGCGCTCGGCGGCAGACGGAAGGCGCCACAGGCCGTGCACTTCGGGATCACAAGCCGATGTTGCGCGGCCGCGTCCCAGAACGGCTGCGTCCAGACGTCGGGAGTGAGGCCGATGATGGTGTCGGCTGGCAGCTTCGTCGTCGCGACGTTGACGGTCGCCATCAGTCCGTGCCCTTCGTGAGCACCAAGCCGCTGACGGGAAGCGACGCGGGGCCGCCGGTCGCCATCGCGACCTCGCACCCCTCGACCTGGTTCACCGCAGTGCCGCGAATCTGCTCAACGGCTTCGCGCACGTGCGTCATGCCGATGATGTACGCCTCGGAGAGGTTGCCGCCGTGTGTGTTCACTGGCAGTGAGCCGTTCGGCCAGCGAATGTTGCCCGACTCGACAAATGGTCCCGACTCACCGATCCCGCAGAAGCCGTAGTCCTCGAGCTGGAGGAGCACCATCGGGGAGAAATGGTCGTAGAGCAGTGCGACATCGCAGTCTTGCGGGCCAAGTCCGGCCATCTCCCACATTCGCTTCGCGACTGGGCGGTGACCGGACGACGCGAACTCGTCGTCGGGCATGCCCATCCACGTGATGGCCTGACCCCAGCGACCGTGCCCACCGTGCGCCGACGCGCGCACGTATGCAGGAGGGTGTCGAAGGTCCTTGGCGCGCTCAGAGGTTGTTGTCACCACCGCCACTGCTCCGTCGCATTCAAGGCAGAAGTCGTAGAGGCAAAGAGGCTCGGCGATCATGCGCGCGTTGAAGTAGTCGTCAAGCGTGAGCGGCTCCTTCATGATCGACGTCTCGCGCTTGATGGCGTTGTTGCGCGTGGAGAACGCGACCTCGGCGAGGTGCTCCCGCTTCGTGCCGTAGAGGTAGAAGTGGCGTTGCACCAGGACCGCGAAGAGCTGGCCGGGGCCCATGAGGCCGGATGGCTGGATGAAGTTGCCCTCGGGTGATGGCGGCGCCGAGTACTGCGCGCCCGGTTTGCCGCGCGGCGCGTACGACGCACCGAAGCGGCTCGCCGCCTGCTGGAGCGTCATCAGGCTCACGACGCACTCGGCCATTCCTGCAGTGATCGCGGCGGCGGCAAGCCCCACCGAACCTGCCGCGCCGCCACCACCGCCGGTCAGCGTCGCGGTGAACCGCACCTCGGGGATCCCGAGCACTTGCGCGAACAGGGACGTGTCGCCACCGAGACCCATCGAATACAGGGCGAGCCCGTCGACGTCGTCGATCGTGAGCCCCGCATCCTCAACCGCGGCAATCACCGCTTTGCCGGCGAGCTCGAACGGCGTCTGCGGAACGGAACGACCGCGCTTGTAGTACTCGGTCGACCCAACGCCGACAACGGCGGTCTTGTCACGGAGTGTGTTCGTTGCCATGGCCATCTCTATTGGCCGCCTCGCAAGCCTCGGCTCTTGCTCCGGCGGTCGGCAAAGCCGCCGCCCTCCGCGGCATCATGGCACGGTGACGGAAGTCGGCGGCGAGGACGCGAAGGTCTGGGCGAAGCGCGATGCCGCGGTGGTGTGGCACGGCTTCACGCAGATGTCCTCCTATGCCGAAAGCACGCCGATCACCGTCGACCGCGCCGAGGGTCACGAGCTCATCGATGTCGACGGGAAGCGCTATCTCGACGCGGTGTCGTCACTGTGGGTGAACACGATCGGGCATCGCGTCCCGGGCTTGGATGACGCGCTACGCGAGCAGATCGAGCATGGCGCGCATTCCACGATGCTCGGCAACGGCAACCGCATCGTCATCGAGCTCGGCGAAGCGTTGGCGCCGCTGGTGCCCGTCGACGATCCACACTTCCTGTTCGCGGGCGATGGCGCATCGGCCGTCGAGCAAGCACTGAAGATCGCGTTTCAGTACTGGGCCAACCAAGGCATCGAAGACCGCGCGAAGTTCCTCGCGTTCGGCGGTGCGTACCACGGCGACACGATCGGCGCGCTCTCGGTGGGTGACGGCGGGTTCGGCACCGAGCTTTTCGACCCGCTGCTGTTCCCGGTGTTGCGCGCGCCGGGGTTTGGTGATCCCGACTGCTTCGTCATCGCGGCCGAGATGATCGAGCGCCACGCCAGCGAGCTCGCCGCCGTCATCATCGAGCCACTTGTGCAGGCCGCCGCGGGCATGCAGATGGCGCCTCCGGAGTCGTTCGCCGTGCTCGGTGACGCGTGCCGCGCGAACGACGTGCTGTTGATCTGCGACGAAGTCGCGACTGGCTTCGGTCGCACCGGCACGCTCTTTGCGTCCGAGCAATGCGGATTGCGCCCGGACCTCATGGCACTGGGCAAAGGCCTGACCGCGGGCTACTTGCCGCAGTCAGCCACCGCGGCCAGCGGCCGAGTGTTCGACGCGTTCCTCGGTCCCGATCTGTCCGAGAAGACGCTGTACCACGGACACTCGTACGGAGGGAACGCGCTCGCCTGCGCGGTGGCGCTTCGCCATCTCGAGCTGATTGACACGCTCGACGTACTCGCGAACGTGTGTGCCCGGTCGGCAGAGCTACGCGACTTGCTCGACGACCGCGTCATCTCTCGGCCTGAGGTCGCCGACATCCGACTTCAGGGGCTCATGTGCGGCATCGAGCTCGCGCCACCCGAAGACGGGTTGCGGTGGGGACGACGCGTGTGTGCCGCGGCCGTGCGCCGCAGCGTGCTGCTTCGACCGATCGGCGACGTCGTGATCGTCATGCCGCCGCTCACCATCACCACCGCCGAGCTCGAGCGCATCGTTGACACGCTGGTCGCCTCACTCGACGAGGTGTGCATGTGATGGTTGGAAAGGCGGGCTGGAAGGAGTGGGCGGACGGCGAAGCGGCGGGGATCCGCGCCGCCGGTCAGTGGCGTGCACCGCGCGATCTCGACGCGGCCGGTCCGGAGGGCAAGCTCGACCCCGACGGGCGGCCAGTCGTCTCGTTCGCGTCGAACGACTATCTCGGACTCACGCAGCACCCCGCAGTGCTCGCGGCCGCGCACACGGCGATCGACCGGTGGGGCGCGGGCTCCGGCTCAGCCCGGTTGATCGTTGGCTCCCGGCCCATCCACTCCGAGCTGGAGCACGCACTCGCTGAGTGGAAGCACACCGACCGTGCGGTGCTGTTCCCCACTGGCTTCGCCACCAACCTCGGTGTCATCACCACATTCGCGGGCGCCGGCGCCTTTGTGGTGTCCGACGAGCTCAACCACGCATCGATCATCGACGGGTGCCGGCTCGCGCGTGCCGAAGTTGCCATCGCGCGCCATGCCGACGCGGCGCACGTCGACGCGCTGCTCAGCGCCTCGCGTTCGGACCGCAAGATCGTGGTGACCGACACGGTGTTCTCGATGGACGGGGATCTCGCGCCCATCGACGACCTCGCCGAGATCTGCGCCGCGCATGATGCCCTGTTGGTGATCGACGAGGCCCATGCCGTCCTCGGACCGGATCCTGTGCTCGAGCACGTCGAAGCCATCCGCATAGGAACCCTGTCGAAGACGCTTGGCGCGCTGGGGGGGTTCGCGGCCGGGCCTGCCCACCTGTGCGACCTCATCGTGAACCGAGCGCGCTCCTACATCTTCACGACCGCGTCCACTCCCGCCGATGCCGCGGCCGCATCAGCCGCGCTCACGGTCGTTCGCTCTCTTGAAGGTGACGATCTCCGCGCGCGGTTGCGCGGACATGTTGAGCGCCTTCGACCCGGACACCCGTCACCGATCCTGCCGGTGGTCATCGGCGACGAGCGCGCCACTCTCGACGCAGCCGACGCATTGCTCGAGCAGGGCATGCTCGTCCCAGCGATCCGGCCGCCGACGGTCGCGCCTGGCACCTCGCGCTTGCGCGTCGCGTTGTCGGCCGCGCACACCGACGAACAAGTCGACGCGTTGGGGAGTGCGCTGGCCCGCATCACCCGATGAGGCCGGCGTATCTCGTCGTCGTGACGGGCACCGGCACAGGGGTCGGGAAGACCTGGTTCACCGCGGTCACTCTCGGCTTGTTGCGAGACCGAGGCGTCAGCGTTGCCGCGCGCAAGCCAGTGCAATCGTTCGATCCGGACGACACCGAACCCCGTGACGTGGACGTGCTCGCCGCCGCGACGGCTGAAGCACCAGACGTCATCTGTCTGCCGCACCGCAGCTATGCGCGTGCACTCGCGCCGCCGATGGCCGCCGAGGCGCTTGGTCTGCCCGCGTTCACCATCGCCGAGCTCGCCGCCGAAGTGACCTGGCCCGGCGGGGTGCGCGTCGGCGCGGTCGAAGGGGCGGGTGGACCGCGCTCACCACTCGCCGCCGACGGCGACACCGTCGACTTGATCGCCGCGATCAAGCCGGATCTCGTGGTCCTCGTCGCGAATGCTGGGCTCGGCGTCATCAACGCGGCGATCGTGAACGCGGCGCCGCTCGTGCCGCGTCCGGTTGTGGTTGCGCTCAACCGCTTCGATGACGCCGACGACCTTCACCGTCGCAACCGCGACTGGCTGCGCACGAACGCAGCGCTCGACGTGGTGACCAGTCCGACAGATCTCGCCGACTGGCTAGACCGCCCCTGACGGAGGGCTTCAGCGGCCGAGGCGGTCCAGCGCTCGCATCGCGGCACCAGCCGCAGGGAGGTAGGCACTCCGGAGCCGGTGCGCCGGGATCGTCGGGAACTTCAGCTGTGCGAACGCCGGCGGTGGCTCCTCACCGAGCAGCCAACACGCCGCCCGCTCACCGAACCACGTTGCAAGCGCGATCCCGGTGCCGTTGCAACCCGTTGCGTAGGCCACTCCGTCGATGCGGCCGAAGTGCGGCAGCCGGTCACGCGTGATCGCGACGGAGCCGCCCCACGCGAAATCGATCGGCCAGCCTTCGAGCTGCGGGTGGATGCGGATCAGCTCTTGGTAGAGCAGGTCACGAGCGCGCGCCACCGTCATCGGAACGAGGCTGGTGCGACCACCGAACACCATGCGCCCGTCTGGCGAGTACCGCCAGTACGCGAGCAAATGACGCGTATCGAACACCATCCGTCGGTTTGGGATGAGCTCGCGGCGGAGTGACTCATCGAGTGGCGGCGTGGCGATGATGTAGCTCCCGATCGGGAGCACACGGCGCGCCAATTGCGGCACGAGCCCGTCGCTGTACGCGTTCGTCGCGACGAGCACATCGCCTGCGTGCACCACGCCGCGTGTCGTCGCGACCCGCCATCCACCGTGCGACCTCGGCTCCAACACGTCGGCGCGCGTCCGATCGCACAACACGGCCCCGGATGCGACCGCGCGGCGCACGAGACCCGCGTGGTACTTCGCGGGTTGGATCGCGGCGACGTCGTCCATCACCAGCCCCGCGACGTACTCGCTCGATCCGATCTCCTCCCGCAGCTCCTGGCGCGGCACGAACCGTGCGCCAGCGCAGAGATCATCGACCCACTCGCGCTCGGCGTCGCGGAGCGACTCCACCTGCGCGGTGTGGTGCGCGAGCAGCAGACCACCGGTCGGTGCGAAGTCGCAGTCGATCGCCTCGCGCTCGATGATGCGCCCGACGAGCGCGCACGCGTCGAACACCGACCTCGCGAGCTCCCATCCGAGAGCGCCGTAGCGGCGCGTCAGCGCACGCACGCCGTGCTTCAGCTCGGGGATGACCATGCCTCCGTTGCGCGTGCTCGCCCCGCTTTCGCCGAGCTCGCCCGCTTCGAGGACGACGACGTGGCGCCCGCGCCGAGCGAGCTCGGCAGCAGCAGTCAGGCCGCAGTACCCGCCTCCGATCACGACGACATCGGCGTCCCTCGGCGGCGGTCCCGGATCCTGGACCAGAGGTCGTGCGACGGCCTCGTGCCACAAGGGCGTTTCGCGGTATCCGGGCGTCAGCGGTGCCGGCGGCACAGGCATCCGCGGATCGTAGGACTCGCGATCCGCAGTGCAAGCGGTCCGTGGCCTCGGAATTCGTCTTGTCGACGGAGCCGATGTGCGGAATCCCTTGCGGGGAGTCGGGGAGGCGCGCCATGCTCGCTGCATGTCCCGTCCGTCCGACGCGGCGTCGACGATCGTGCTCGATGACATCGACAAGTCGTTGATCGGGCTGCTGCAGCAAGACGGCCGCCTGCCGTACACACGCCTCGCGGCCGAAGTTGGGCTGTCCGAGGCGGCCGTGCGCCAGCGCGTGCAACGGCTCATCGAGTCAGGCGCTACGCAGATCGTCGCCGTGACCGACCCGATGATGCTCGGGTTCCGCCGTATGGCGATGGTTGGCGTGCGCGTCGAAGGCGACGTACGCTCCATCGCCGACACCGTCGCCTCGATCCCCGAAGTCGACTACGTCGTCATCGTCGGGGGTTCGTTCGACCTGCTGCTCGAAGTGGTGTGCGAAGACGACGACCACCTGCTGAGTCTCTTGGACGACAAGATCCGCTCGGTCCCAGGCGTGCGCACCACCGAGACGTTCACGTATCTGCGCCTGTGCAAGCAGACCTACGCATGGGGGACGCGATGAGCCGCGACGCAGGCGAGCTGGGCGATCTCGCCCGACGCCATCTCTGGATGCACTTCTCGCGCCTCGGCGCGTATGCATCCGAACACGACGTGCCGATCATCGCGAGCGGCGATGGCTGCTACGTGACCGACGCGAATGGCAAGCGCTACCTCGACGGCCTTTCGGGGTTGTTCACCGTGCAGGTTGGGCACGGACGGCCGGAGCTCGCCGCGGCCGCGGCACGCCAGGCCGAGACGCTCGAGTACTTCCCGATCTGGACGTACGCGCACCCACCCGCCATCGAGCTGGCCGCTCGTCTCGCGGAGCTCGCGCCCGGCGATCTCAACCGGGTGTTCTTCACCAGTGGCGGATCGGAAGCCGTCGAGTCGGCGTGGAAGCTGGCGCGCCAGTACTTCCGCGCGATCGGTCAGGAAGGGCGGTACAAGGTCATCTCGCGCGAGACGGCGTACCACGGCACCACGCTCGGCGCGCTGGCGATTACGGGAGTGGCAGCGTTGCGCGAGCCGTTCGAACCGCTGCCTCCGGGTGTCACGCACGTACTCAATACCAACCGCTATCGCCACCCGTTGGCCGATGACGAGTCCGCGTTCCTGGACGCGGTGACGCAACCGATCGAAGACGCGATCGTGCGCGAAGGTCCCGACACGGTTGCCGCCGTGTACCTCGAGCCGGTGCAGAACGCTGGTGGGTGCTTCGTGCCACCAGCGGGCTACTTCGCGCGCGTCCGCGAGATCTGCGACCGGCACGGCGTGCTGCTCGTCTCCGACGAGGTGATCTGCGCGTTCGGCCGCCTTGGTGACTGGTTCGGTGCGCAGACCTACGACTACCAGCCCGACATGATCACGATGGCGAAGGGACTGACGAGCGGCTACTCGCCACTCGGTGGCGTGATCTGCAGCGATCGCCTCGCCGAGCCGTTCCTCGCGCCACGGGCGTCGTTCCTCCACGGCATCACCTTCGGCGGACATCCCGTGAGCTGCGCGGTCGCGTCGGCGAACCTCGACATCTTCGAGCAAGAGGACCTGCTCGCCAACGTGCGGACGCACGAGGCCGGGTTCCGTGAGCGACTCGACGGACTGCGTGAAATTCCGATCGTCGGCGACGTACGCGGCACCGGTTACTTCCACGCACTCGAGCTCGTGCAAAACGCCGACGCCCAGACCCGGTTCACCAAGGAAGAGTCTGAAGAGATGCTGCGCGGGTTCGTCGCCCCGCGTTTGTTCGACGCAGGCCTCATCGCCCGAACCGACGATCGCGGCGACCCGGTCGTGCAGCTCTCGCCACCACTCATCGCAGCCGATGTCGAGCTCGACTTCATCGAAAGCACGCTGCGAACGGTGCTCATCGGAGCATGGCTGAAGTTCTGCCGGTGAGCACACCGTTGACGGTCGGTGTCCCGCGCGAGGTGAAGGAGGGCGAGCACCGCGTCGCGCTCACACCCGACGGTGCGTACGAGCTCAGCGCGGCGGGGGCACCGGTGCTCATCGAAGCAGGCGCTGGCCTCGGCTCGTCGATCACCGACGACGACTACCGACGCTCTGGCGCGGAGATCGTCGACGGTGCCGAGCAGATCTGGGAGCGCGCCGACCTCGTGCTCAAGGTCAAGGAGCCGCAGCACGGCGAGCTCGACCTCTTGCGCCCTGGCCTCACCCTCTTCACCTACTTGCATCTCGCCGCGTACCCCGAGGTCGCCACCGCGTTGCTCGACAAGAAGGTGACCGGCGTCGCCTACGAGACCGTGCAGCTCGACACCGGCGCCCTTCCGCTGCTTGCTCCGATGAGCGAGGTCGCGGGGCGCATGGCGCCGCAGGTGGGATCGCACTTCCTCGAGCGCGATCACGGCGGCCGCGGAGTGCTGCTCGGCGGCGCACCTGGGGTGCAACCGGCGCGCGTCGTCGTGCTCGGCGCGGGCAACGTCGGCTGGAACGCGGCATGGATCGCACAGGGCATGGAGGCCGAGGTGCTTCTGCTCGACAAGAACCTGGACCGACTGCGATGGGTCGACCAGATCCACAAGGGCCGAATCATGACGTTGGCGAGCAACCGCGGCGCCGTCGAACGCGCGGTCGCCGACGCCGATCTCGTCATCGGCGCGGTGCTTGTACCTGGCGGTCGCGCACCGATCGTCGTCACCGAGCCGATGGTCAAGACGATGAAGCCCCGCGCCGTGATCGTCGACTGTGCGGTCGACCAAGGCGGGTGCATCGAGACCATCCACGAGACGACGCACGCCGAGCCGGTCTACGAGCTGCACAACGTCCTGCACTACGCGGTTGGCAACATCCCCGCCGCCGTTCCGCACACCTCCACCTATGCACTCACGAACGCGACACTTCCTTACGCCGTCGCGCTCGCCGTCCACGGCGTGAAGGACGCCGTCGCTGCCGACGCGGAACTAGCGTTCGGCGTGAACACGGTTGATGGCAATGTCACCAACTCAGCCGTCGCCGAAGCGATCGGTCGTCCGCACGTGCCACTTGCCGGTGCGCTCGCCCCCTGAGGCATCTCGATGCGCATCCTTCTCGTCGGGGCCGGTGCGGTCGGTGAGTGCATCGCTGCCATCGCCAAGCGGCGCGGGTTCTTCGACGCGATGGCGGTCGCTGACTACGCCGAAGCCCGTGCCGCGGAGGTAGTCGCGAAGCATGGCGACCAACGATTCACGCCGCACCCGATCGACGCTCGCGATGCTCACGCCGTTGCGGCCAAGGCGCGCGACGTTGGCGCCGATGCCGTCCTGAACGCCTGCGATCCGCGCCTGAACCAAGCGATCTTCGACGGCGCATTCGCAGCCGGCGCGAACTATCTGGACATGGCGATGACGCCGTCGGTGCAACACGCGACCGAGCCGTACGCCAAGGTCGGCGTTCCGCTCGGCGAGTATCAGCTCGACCGCCATGCCGGGTGGGAGGCAGCCGGTCAGCTCGCGCTCGTGGGGATGGGCGTCGAGCCCGGGATGTCGGATGTGTTCGCGCGCTACGCCGCTGACCATCTCTTCTCGTCGATCGACGAGGTGGCGGTGCGCGACGGCGCCAACCTCGAGGTCGAGGGCTACGCGTTCGCGCCGACATTCTCGATCTGGACGACCATCGAAGAGTGCCTGAACCCGCCTCTCGTCTATGACAAGGCTCACGGCGGCTTCTTCACGACCGAGCCGTTCTCCGAGCCGGAGGTGTTCGACTTCCCGGAAGGAATCGGTCCGCTCAAGTGCGTGAATGTGGAGCATGAGGAAGTCGTGCTCGTGCCGCGATGGATCGACTGCAATCGGGTGACGTTCAAGTACGGACTCGACGACGACTTCATCGAGGTGTTGCGCGTGTTGCACCTCGTCGGCCTCGACCGCACCGATCCTGTCAAGGTCGGCAACGTTGAAGTGAGTCCGCGCGACGTGGTGGCGGCCGCGCTCCCCGACCCTGCGCACCTTGGCGACAAGATGAGCGGCAAGACTTGCGCTGGCACGTACGTGACCGGCACCGGGGTCGACGGGAAGCCGCGCGCGACGTACCTCTACCACGTCGTCGACAACGCCGACTCGATGGCCGAGTACGGATGCCAAGCCGTCGCGTGGCAGACGGCGATCAACCCGGTTGTCGCGCTCGAGCTGCTCGCGAGTGGGAAGTGGTCCGGGGCCGGCGTGCTCGGGCCCGAGGCCTTCGACGCGGTGCCGTTCCTCGATCTGCTGGCGGAGTACGGGTCCCCGCACGGAGTCGAGGAACGTTCACCCTGATTCGCGGTCAGACCTTTCTGGCGATTGTGATGATCTCCGGGCTGTCGTCGGTCAGTGGCCCCGATTCCAATCTCCGAATCGCTGCTCGATCATGAAGCCGGCATCCTCGAGGAAGCCGTCGAGTGTCGGCGCGTCAAGAAAGCGAAGGGCGCTCTCGCTCACCTCTTCACGACCCCAGAGCGGGGTGATGTACGTGAGCGTGAAGCGGACGATGTCCTCTTGCACCGACTCGACGCGCTGTTCCATCCGCATGATCCGACCTTGACCGTCCACGACTTCGATCGGATCGTCGGGCGTCCACCGCTCCCACTCTCGGGCGGCGGGATTGCGAGTCTCGAAGGCCGCTGCACCCCGATCGGCGAGCGCTCCGTGCATTGCGTTGAGCGCACCGCGCACCTTTGCATCAGTGAGGAGCACCTGGAAGGCATGTCCGGTCATCACGACGAGGTCGAACTCGTCGCGCCACGTCGTGGACCCGAGGTCGCCGAGCACCCACTCGATGTCGGGATGCTGTCGAGCGACGTCCAGCATCGCCGCCGCTGGATCGAGGCCACACAGACGGCCGGTGTGACCGTGCTCGCGAGCACGTCGGAGCAGAAGCCCCGTCCCGCAGCCGACGTGGAGTACCCGGTCGGCCATCATCACCATTGGGGGGTAGAACTCGAGGTCGTCGCGTTGGTCCCAACCGCAGAACGTGTCGTACCACTCCGCCAGCGCAGGTTCGGAGAACAAGCGATCAACCACGAGTGAGGTCTACCAAGCCGCGGCGTCGGAGCGAACGGAGTGAACGGAGACGATCGCCAGCGAGCGAACGCCCGCGAGGCGGGTATCCCGCCTCGCGGTGAGCGAACGCATGATGTGGGCCGCGAGGGGATCGAACCCTCGACCGTCACGAGTGAAAAGCCGCAACCGTGTGGGCCGCGAGGGGATCGAACCCTCGACCTCCGGGTTAAAAGCCCGTTGCTCTGCCAATTGAGCTAGCGGCCCACCCGAAAGGGTACGAGGCGCGCCATTACCCTGCGGGTCGAATGTCTGACCTGGATGGGCTCCGCGCCGAAGTGAGCGAGGTCGTGTGGTGGCACACGATCGACCTCGGGAACGGCATCGTCACGCCCGGTCGCGACGAGACGCCGCTGCGATGGCCGCTGCTCGGACTTCCCGAATCGCTGACCGGGTTGAGCGTGCTCGACATCGGCGCTTGGGACGGCTTCTACTCGTTCGAAGCCGAACGTCGAGGGGCGGCGCGAGTCGTCGCCGCCGACGAGTACGCGTGGAAGCACCTCGGTACAGGCAAGAAGGGCTTCGACCTCGCCCACCGGACGCTCGGATCCAAGGTCGAGGCGCGCGAGGTAGACGTGACGGATCTCTCGCCAGACAAGGTCGGGGGCACGTTCGACCTCGTCCTCTTCCTCGGGGTGCTGTACCACTTGCGCGACCCGATCACCGCGTTGGAACGAGTCGCGAGCGTCACGGGTGATCAGCTGGTGCTCGAGACACATGTCGACGTGCTGCGGGAACGCCGACCGGCGGCGGCCTTCTATCCGACTACCGAGCTCTACGGCGACGCAACGAACTGGTGGGGACCGAACGTCCCTGCGCTCCTCGGCATGCTTCGAATCGCCGGCTTCGATGACCCACACGTCGTCCACCTCACCCCGCGCCACAAGCGCCTCAGTCACGCGCTCGGTTCGCGGATGTTCAAGGGACGGGCTCGGCACGAGTACTCCCATGGGCGGGTCGTGGTGCACGCGCGGCGGCGCAGGGCCTGAAGCGCCGCGAAGGCTGACTGCTACGCTGAGTCGCCCCAAAAGGGAACGGGCCCCCATCGTCCAGCGGCCTAGGACGCCGCCCTTTCAAGGCGGTAACGGGGATTCGAATTCCCCTGGGGGCACGCGACGGCGGTTGCCAACCGTCGAGCAACAAGGTCCTGTGGTGCAGTTTGGAGTGCACGCCGCCCTGTCAAGGCGGAGGTCGCGAGTTCAAATCTCGTCAGGACCGCGGGGACCCGGGCGACCGGGCACCAACCCGGCCGGGTAGCTCAGTTGGCAGAGCACGCGCCTGAAAAGCGCGGGGTCGCCGGATCGACGCCGGCCCCGGCCACCAGCGCTACGCAGACGGAGCGGCCGCGTCCTCGCCGGTGGTGGCCAGGAGCTGTTCGATCTCGCTGGCTTTGAACCTGCGGTGGCCGCCGAGGGTCTTGATGGCGGAGATCTTTCCGGCTCTAGCCCAACGGGTGACGGTCTTGGGGTTCACTCGGAACATTCGGGCCACCTCGGCCGGGGTGAGCAGCCGTTCCGGGTCCTGCGCTGCGCCGTTCTCCACAGCACAATCGTACCGATTGTCCGAGTTTGCCGCTATGGGCAATCTGTCGAGTTCCAGCTTTCCGCTCAGGCTGCCGCGCCCGGCTCCCTGCGCCGCAGGATCCGTGCGGCGCGGTCAGTCGCCTCAGGTCCCGCGGTCCATGACGACACGGCCGTGACCGTCGATCACCTCGCCGACGAGCCACGCGTCGTGACCACCGGTGCGGATGGTGTCGATCGCCCGGAAGGCGTCCTCACCCGCCACGACCGCGAGCATCCCGACGCCGAGGTTGAACACATGCTCCATCTCCTCATCGGAGACGCCGCCCACCTGCTGGATGACCTCGAAGATTCGCGGCTCCTCCCACTTCCCGCGGAGGATCACCGCATCGCAGCTGTGCGGGAGCACACGCTCGAGGTTGCCGGGGATCCCGCCCCCGGTCACGTGGCAGAGCGCGTGCACCTCGCTGTGTCGCCGCAGCTGCGCGACCGTGGGCGCATAGATGACGCTCGGCCGCAAGAGCTCGGCACCAAGTGAATGACGTGCACCGCGCCACGCCGGCTTGTCGAGAGTGCGACCGGCGCGCGCGAACGCGCTGCGCGCGAGCGAGTACCCATTGCAGCGCAGGCCGGGGCTGGCGAAGCCGATGATGCGATCGCCGGCTCGCACGCCATGGGGAAGCAGGTTGGCGCGCTCCACGATGCCAACCGCAAAGCCGACGAGATCGAACTCGCCCGCAGCCATCACGCCAGGGTGCTCGGACATCTCTCCACCAAGCAGCGCACAACCGGCTTCGCGACAACCCTGCGCGACACCTTTCACGATCTGGTCGATGTGGTCTGGCACGAGCTTGCCGACGGAGATGTAGTCGAGGAAGAACAGTGGCTCGGCGCCGTGGGCGGCGATGTCATCAACTGACATGGCGACGACGTCCAACCCGATCGTGTCGAAGCGGCCGACTTCGGCCGCGATCACCGACTTCGTTCCGACGCCGTCGGTCGACGACACGAGCACGGGATCGCGGTACGGAAGCTTGCCGAGGGAGAACAGGCCACCGAACCCACCGATGTCACCGACGACTTCGGCGCGGAACGTGGAGCGCACGTGCTCCTTGATGAGCTCGACGGCTTTCTCGCCCGCGGCGATGTCAACGCCGGACTCCTGATAGGTAAGGCCCTGCCCATCCGCGCGTCGTGGAGGCGGGGGCGGGCCACCACCGCGACGGCCCCGCGCGGGTCCTTCGCGCTTGCGCTCGCGGCGCCTCACGCGCGGTGCGGGTCGATGACCGGGAGGACCACGTCCTCATCATCAGGCGCGGGCATCGTCGACTTCTCGAGCACGAGCTTGGCGTCGGCGAGATCGGGCACCCCCACCGTGTAGTGCCCAGAGAGGCACGCAGTGCAGAACGAGTCACTCGGCGCGCCGGTCGACGTGATCACGCGATCGAGCTCGAGGTACGAGAGCGAGTCGACTTGGAGGAAGTCCTTGATCTCGCCGACAGCCATGTCGGCCGCGAGCAGCTCCGAGCGGCGGCCGGTGTCCATGCCGTAGAAGCAGGGCCACTTGTAGGGCGGTGACGACACCCGGAAGTGCACCTCTTCGGCGCCCGCCTCGCGCAGCATCGCGACGACTTGACGGGTCGTGGTCCCGCGCACGATCGAGTCGTCCACGACGATGAGGCGCTTGCCGCGGATGTTCTCGCGCAGCGGGTTGAGCTTCATCCGCACTCCACCCCGCCGCAGCTGCGCACTCGGCTGGATGAACGTGCGGCCGACGTAGCGGTTCTTCACGAGCCCGTCGCCGTACGGGATGCCAGACGCCCGCGCGTATCCCTGTGCGGCCGGTATCCCCGACTCGGGAACGGGCATCACCATGTCGCCCTCGACGGGTGCCTGGCGCGCGAGCTCTTCGCCCATCCGTTGACGGGCGGCGTGCACACTGCGTCCGTAGAGGTAGGTATCGGGGCGCGCGAAATAGACGAACTCGAACAAGCACAGCTTCGGGTCAGGCTCGGCGAAGCGGTGCTCCCGCATGCCGCTCGCGTCGATGACGACCATCTCGCCGGGCTCAACCTCGCGTACGAAGTGCGCCCCGACGATGTCGAGCGCGGCGGTCTCGCTCGCGAGCACCCAACCGCCCTCGACGCGACCGAGCACGAGCGGCCAGAAGCCGTGACGGTCGCGCACGCCGATCAGGCGCGCGTCGTCCATCAGCACGAACGAGAAACCGCCGGCGAGTCTCGGCAGCACCTTCTCGAGTGCGACCTCCAGGTCACGTCCGTCAGATCGCGGATGCGCCGTGTACTCCTTGGCAATGAGCTCGGCGACGAGCGCGGAGTCTGTCGTGGAGTCAACCTCGGCGCTCGCGCCTTCGAGGCCGGGGAGCATGCCGAGTCCTTCGGCGAGATCGATGACGTTGGTCAGGTTGCCGTTGTGCCCGAGTGCGAAGCCCGCGTCACCCACCGAGCGGTAGACGGGCTGCGCGTTGCGCCACGTGCTCGAACCGGTCGTGGAGTAGCGGTTGTGACCGATCGCGAGATGACCCTCGAGCGGTGCCAGGCGACGCTCGTCGAACACCTGCGTGACGAGCCCCATGTCTTTGACGACGGTGATCATCTCGCCGTCGCTCACTGCGATCCCGGCTGACTCCTGACCGCGGTGCTGGAGGGCATACAACCCGAGGTACGTGAGGTGAGCCACCGGTGCGCCCGGTGCGTAGACGCCGAAGATGCCGCACGCGTGCCCGAGTTGGCGGTCCATCGCTTCCTAAGTATCCCATCTGGTTGCGACGCCGCCCGCACTTGGGGCGACAGGTCAGCTGGCGGGGGCCACGGCTCCCAATGCCGTCGGGATCGCGTCACGCCAGGCGCGCTCGGCGTCTGCCAGCGGCACGTCGATCGCACCCTCGACGATCAGCCGGTCACCGTCGGCGACGCCTAGGTCGACGGCCAGCACACCCGCGTCCTCTGCGCGTTTGAGGACCTGAGGCAGCGGGCGGGCATCGACCGACACGAGGACGCGGTTGGCCGACTCCGAGAAGCTCCACACCGCCGCGGGGAGCGCGACGTCGGGTGTGACCTGGAAGCCGACCTCGCCACCGAACGCCATCTCGGCCAGCGCGACCGCGACACCGCCGTCGGAGCAGTCGTGCACACCGCCGACAGACCGCTCCGTGACGAGGTCGCGTACGAAGGCATGCAGACGGGTCGCCGCGTCGAGGTCTGCTTCGGGCGGTATGCCGCCGTCGAGTCCGTGCAACACCGAAGCCCACTCGGAACCACCAAGCTCGGCGCGCGTCTCGCCGAGCAACACCATGTGTTCGCGCTCGACGGTTCGCGGCGTCGGCGGCGCATCACGAAGATCGTCGATGAGTCCGACGACACCGACGACCGGGGTCGGGTCGATGTCGGCACCGCGCGACTCGTTGTAGAAGCTCACGTTGCCGCCGATCACCGGGATGCCGAGCGCCTCGCAGGCTTCGCTCATGCCTTCGACGACTTCCTGGAACTGCCACATCACCTCGGGATGCTCGGGGTTGCCGAAGTTGAGGCAGTTCACGAGCGCTCGAGGATCGCCACCAACGCACGCGACGTTGCGCGCCGCCTCGAGCACGACGAGCCGCCCGCCGGTGCGCGGATCGAGGCGACAGAAGCGGCCCTTGCCGTCGGTCGCCAGTGCGAGCGCGCGTGGTGTGCCCTTCAGTCGCAGGACCGCGGCATCTCCGCCTGGGCCGACAACCGTGTTGAGGAACAGCTGGTGGTCGTACTGACTCCACACCCACGACTTGTCGGCGATCGTCGGCGTTGCGAGCAACGCGAGCAGCTCATCGGAGAGATCCGCGCCGGCCGAGAAGCGCGACTCAAGCTCTGCCCACGGATCCGCGGCTTGCAGCCCGGCCTGCGAAGCCGGCGGCTCGAGCGGCCTCGTGTACACGGGTCCGTCACCAAGGCTGTCGCACGGCAGGTCGGCGATCGGCTCGCGATCCGACGACACCTCCGGCGCCGTGTCGCCGGGCGGTGGCGTCGGGTTGCTGCCAGCCACACCGATCGCGTCGAACAAGCCTTCGTACACGCGAAACCGACCCGTGTCGGTGACGCGACCGGCGACCGTGGCGCGGATCTCCCACTTCTCGCAGAGGGCGAGTACCTCGTCGAGGTGGCGCGGCTCGACGATGGCGAGCATGCGCTCCTGGCTCTCGGAGGTCATCACCTCGACCGGGTTCATCCCGGGCTCGCGCTTCACGACGCGCGCGACGTCGACATCCATCCCCGCGCCGCCCTTGGCCGCGGTCTCCGACGCGGCGCACGACAGGCCGGCCGCACCGAGGTCCTGCACGCCAACGGCCAGGTTCGCGTCGAGCAGCGCGAGGCACGCTTCGATCAGTCGCTTCTCTTCGAACGGGTCGCCGACCTGCACCGAGGGGCGCTTGGCCTCGGACCCTTCTTCGAAGCCTGCGGACGCGAGCACGCTCGCGCCGCCGATCCCGTCGCGACCAGTCGATGATCCGAGCAGCACGGCCAGGTTGCCTTCGCCCTCCGCAAGTGCGAGCACGAGCCGCTCTTTTGGCAGCAGGCCGAGGCAGAAGACGTTCACGAGCGGGTTGTCGCGGTAGCAGTCGTCGAACACGACTTCGCCACCGACGGTTGGCACACCGACGGAGTTGCCGTAGCCGCTGATGCCCGAGACCACGCCCTCGAAGAGGTAGCGCGTGTGCGCGTCGTCGAGTGGTCCGAAGCGCAGCGGGTCCATGAGCGCGATGGGCCGCGCGCCCATCGAGAAGACGTCGCGGATGATGCCGCCCACTCCGGTTGCCGCACCTTGGTATGGCTCGACCGCTGACGGATGGTTGTGACTCTCGATGCGCACCGCGACGGCGAGACCATCACCGACGTCGATCACGCCCGCGCCCTCGCCGGGACCGACGAGCACCCACGGCGCTTCGGTCGGGAAGCGGCGGAGGTGCACCTTCGACGACTTGTACGAGCAGTGCTCGGACCACATCACCGCGTACATCGCGAGCTCTAGCTCGCTGGGAGAGCGGCCCAGCAGACCGTCGATGTCACCGAGCTCGTCGTCAGTCAGCCCAAGCTGACGATGGATGGCCTCGGCGCTCATGTTCGGACTTTAGACACGCCTCGATTTGCCGAAATGGTTCGTGACAGAATTACGATAGTCACGACATCGAAATTGCGAAAAGGACGTGGTTCGGAATGCCCCCGAAGTCTCTGACCCCCCAGCACAAGCAGGCGATGACCGCCGGCCGCAAGGAAGGCCAGGCGGTGAAGGCCTACCTCGACGCGCTCGAGCAGCACCGGCCTCGCCGTGGTCGCCGTCGCACGCCGGAGTCGATCGAGAAGCGTCTGGTCGCGATCGACGGCGAGATCGGTGGGGCGTCATCGCTCCACCGACTCCAGCTGACGCAAGAGCGGCGTGACCTCCAGGCCGAGCTGGCCGGGATGAAGGCGGGCGTTGCGGTCGACGTGTCGGCGCTGGAAGCAGGATTCGTGAAGGTGGCGAAGTCCTACGGCGACCGCAAGGGCATCGCCTACGCAACCTGGCGCGACGCCGGCGTCCCCACCGAAGTCCTCGTGAAGGCCGGCATCACCCGCTCCGACTGATCCCCGTTTCGCCCACAGCTCCGGAGATCGTGGCGAGGAATTCACGGTTGACGCCGTTCGCGTCGGCCGCGTCGAGCTCGATGCGTTGGTCCTGTGACATCAGCTCGAGGCGCGCGTAGTCCTTCGACCCGTACGGGTGCGAGATCGCGATGCGCAACTGGTCGCGGCTCCAGCCCTTCAAGTCGCTGCCGAGCTTGGCGGCCCCGTTGCGCGCCACCTTGTAAGGACACACGAACACCTGGCCTGGAGTGACCACGAGCGCGACTGTGGTCGGGAAGTCGCCGGCGCGGGCTTGCATGGCTTGCTTCTCTTGCTTCGAGAACTTCACTCCGTCCCGACCGTGCGCATCGACGCCTGAGGCGGAGTCGGGCCAGTGCAGCTGCCCGAGCGCAACGGTGCCGGGATACATGACCCGCGCCTGCTCCAACAGAAGCCCGTGGACCGCCTCCGACACGCTCCGGTCCTCGGGTCAGGCGGCTTCGGAGCGGGCGACCGCCGCGTCGAGCAACGACTGCAACAGCACCACGCCATCCGAGGAGCCGAGCAGCGCGTCGCTTGCCCGCTCCGGGTGCGGCATGAGCCCGACGACGTTCCCGCGCTCGTTGGCGATGCCAGCGATGTCATCGAGCGCGCCGTTCGGGTTGTCGACGTAGCGCAGCACGATCCGATCCTCGGCTCGAAGCTGATCGAGCGTGACTTGGTCGCAGATGTAGTTGCCCTCGAAGTGGTTGATCGGGAGCCGCAGGACGGTCCCCGGCGCGACACCTGAGGTGAGGACCGACGCGCTCGTCTCGACCCGGCACTCGACGGTCTTGCACAGGAACTTCAAGCCAACGTTCTTCTGGAGCGCGCCGGGAAGGAGGTCGGCCTCAGTGAGCACCTGGAAGCCATTGCAGATGCCGACGACCGGGCCGCCCGCGGCCGCGTGCTCAGCGACCGCTGTCATCACCGGTGAGAAGCGCGCCAACGCTCCGGTGCGCAGGTAGTCGCCGTGCGCAAAGCCGCCAGGGACGACTACCGCGTCGGCACCGCCGAGGCTCGTTGCGGTGTGGAACACAAGCTCCGTTGATCCCCCGAGCTGTTCGAGCGAGTGCGCGACGTCGAGCTCACAGTTCGTCCCAGGAAAGACGACGATCGCGACTCGCGCGCTCACCTTCCTCGCTCCTGGCGCTTCGCGCCGGGCCGCTCGGGCCCCGCTCCCTGCGCATCGGGATACCCGATGCGCGGCCGGTCGCTCATGTCGGCGCGAGCTCCGTGATCTCGATGGAATACGCCTCGATGACCGGGTTGGCGAGGAGTCGCTCGCACATCTCACCGACCTGTGCGCGTGCCGCGGCTTCATCGGCTGCGTCGATTACGAGACGGATCGTCTTGCCGATGTGCACCTCGGAGACGTTCGTGTACCCGAGCGCCGGCAGCGCGCGCTCGACCGTCGCGCCCTGTGGATCGGCGATCCCCGGCAAGTGCGTCACGTCCACACGCGCTTCGAATCGCACGTCAGTCCTCCACGCCGTACCAGTCGGCAAACGACTCGCCGGTGAGGATCTCGTAGGCCTCGACGTAGCGGGCACGCGTGCCGTCGATCACCGACTGCGGCACCTCGGGTGCGGGTGGCTGCTGGTCCCAGCCCAGCTTGAGGTAGTGGTCACGCACGTACTGCTTGTCGAAGGACGCGGGTGACGTGCCGACTCCGTAGTCCTCGGACGACCAGTAGCGCGACGAGTCCGGCGTCATCATCTCGTCGATGATCAACAGCTCGTCGTCGATCGTGCCGAACTCGAGCTTGGTGTCGGCGAGGATCAACCCGCAGTCGGCCGAGTGCTCGGCACCGAAGCCGTAGACGGCGAGCGTCGCCGACCGCACCCGCTCGAACAGGTCGTCGCCGACCAGCTCTGCGGCCTCCGCGTCGGTGAGCGCTTCGTCGTGGCCGGCTTCGGCTTTGGTGGTTGCGGTGAAGATCGGCTCGTCGAGGCGTTCGGCTTGCCGCAGACCAGCGCGCAGCTTCACGCCGTGCACCGTGCCGTTCGCCTCGTACTCCTTCCACGCCGATCCGAACAGGTAGCCGCGCGCGATGCACTCGAGTCGGACGGTCCGCGACGCCCGCACGAGCATGGCCCGGCCAGCGATGTCGGGCCCCGCCGTCTCGGGGAAGTCGGTGGGGTCGGACGACACGAGGTGGTTCGGCCACTGGTCGCCCGTGCGCTCGAACCAGAAGGTCGACAACCCCGTGAGCGCTCGGCCCTTGTCTGGCACCAGATTGGGAAGCACGACGTCGAACACCGAGATCCGGTCGGACGCGACCACGAGCATTCGATCGTGATCGACCTCGTAGAGGTCACGGACCTTCCCTGTGTAGTGATGCGGCAGCGCGAGGCGTGTCACCGTGTGGCGCTCGCTTCGTCGAGAGCATCGACCGCGCGACCCGCGTTCGCGAGTGCGTGGTCGAGATCGAAGCATGCGCTGAGGCGGTTGGCGTCGAGCGTCTTGGTCACCTCATCGTCCTCGCGCAGTACGTCGACAAACCGACGGCGCTCTTCCCACGTTCGGGTCGCGTTGCGCTGCACCACGCGGTACGCGTCGTCGCGCGTCATGCCGGCCTCGACAAGCGCCAGGAGCACCGGCTGGCTGTAGACCAGGCCGTGCGACGCGTCCAGGTTCTCGATCATGCGCTCGGGGTGCACAACCATCCCCTCCACGATCGCGCGGAACTTGACCGCGACGTAATAGGCAAGCTGAAAGGCGTCGGGGAGCACGATCCGCTCGACCGACGAGTGGGAGATGTCGCGCTCGTGCCACAGCGCCACATCTTCGAGCCCCGCGACCACGTGGGCGCGGAGCACCCGTGCGAGTCCGCACAACTGCTCGCACTTCACTGGGTTGCGCTTGTGAGGCATCGCGCTGGAGCCCTTCTGCTTCCCAACGCGGAAGGGCTCCTCGACCTCACCGACCTCGGTGCGCTGGAGGTGACGGATCTCGAGCGCGAACGTCTCGACGGCGGCGCCCAGCGACGCACACGAATAGAGGACCTCGGCGTGACGATCGCGGGCGATCACCTGCGTCGCCGGCACCGGACGCAAGCCGAGGTGCTCGCACACGTACGCCTCGACTTCGGGCGCGACGTTCGAGAACGTGCCGACCGCACCCGAGAGCTTGCCGACGGCGATGCCATCGCGCGCCCGCTCGATGCGCGTGCGATCCCGTCTCACCTGAAGCGCCCAGAGCGCCAACTTGGCGCCGAAGGTGGTGGGTTCTGCGTGGATGCCGTGCGTGCGCCCGACCATCGCCGTCGACGTGTGCTCTCTCGCCTTCGTTGCGATCGCCACTTCGAGCGCGTCGATAGCTTCCAGCAAGAGATCGCATGCCCGGACGAGCGTGACCGACAACGCGGTGTCAACGACGTCGCTCGAGGTGAGACCGTGGTGGACCCAAGTGCCTTCCGGTGCCCCGACGCGCTCTTGGACGATGTCCACGAACGCGGCGACGTCGTGCTCGGTGACCAGCTCGCGCTCTTCGATCGCGGCGACGTCGAAGCCGGCCCGCTCGCGGATGGCGGCGGCGGCCTCTGGAGGGACGACCCCGAGCTTGGCCTGGGCCTCGGCGGCGAGGATCTCGACCTCGAGCCACGTGGCGTAGCGGGCCTCGTCAGTGAAGAGGTCCGCCATGGGGGCTAGGGCGTAGCGGCCGATCAAGGGCTGATCCCTCCCTGCCGACACTGTAGGGGCGACCGGCTGGCCCGGAGCGAGCCGTCGCGCGCAGCGACACCAGCCGCGATCGGACGGGAGAAGAGCGAGTGTTGGCCGAGCATCGGGGGGCGATGAACGCCAACGAGGAGTACCTCGGCGCCTGCGCGAACCACTTCGCCGCCCGCGCGGTCAACACCTGTGACGACTGCGGCGAGCTCTTCTGCGAGAGCTGCCTGGTTCCCAAGATCAAGAAGCATCAGCCGCTGCGCTGCATCGAGTGCGCGCTCGTGGCGGCGGGAGTGCGAGCACCGGGTTCGCGCCGCTCGAACGTCACCAACATGACCCGCACCCAGAAGCGCCCCACCAACCTGTTCTGAACCCCCCAGGTTTTTCGGCACGCTGAACGACAAATAGGTGGGTTGAACGTGCCGAAAAACCTGGGGGGTCATGCGGGGACTCCCGCGGCGGACGCGGCGATGTCACGGCGGTAGTGCATGCCGGGCCACTCGATGCGCGACGCGGCTTCGTAGGCACGATCCCGAGCCGCGCCGAGTGTCGCACCTGACGCCGTCACGTTGAGCACGCGTCCGCCGGCGGTCACGATCTTCCCGTCGTCGCGCGCAGTGCCTGCGTGGAACACGACGACATCGTCGAGTGTCGCCTCGGCATCGAGACCTTCGATCACGTCACCGGTGCGCGGGGACGCCGGGTAGCGCTCTGACGCGAGCACGATCGTGACCCACGAATCGTCCGTGAACGTGATGTCAGGGAGTGGCTCTCCGGACGCGGCTGCTCGGCACAGCTCGCCCAGGTCGGTCGTGAGTCGCGGCACGACCACCTGACACTCAGGGTCGCCGAAGCGCACGTTGTACTCAACGAGCTTCGGTCCCTCGTCGGTGAGCATGAGGCCGGCGTAGAGGATGCCGCGGTACTCGATGCCCTGCTCTGCGAGCACGCGCAAGGTAGGGCGAACGGCACGGTCCATCACTTGGTCGATCACGTCGTCACCGGCGATCGGCACTGGTGAGTAGGCGCCCATGCCGCCGGTGTTGGGGCCAGCGTCACCATCACCGACACGCTTGAAGTCCTGCGCGGGTGCCAACGGAGTGGCGGCGCGCACATCACCGTTGCAGACGACGAGCAACGAGAGCTCCGGCCCTCGCATCCCCTCTTCGATCACCACGGTCGTCCCGGCGTCGCCGAACGCCGCGCCGGAGAGATATGAACGAACTGCGTCCCGCGCCTCTTCGATCGACTCCGTGACCGTCACGCCTTTCCCCGCGGCCAACCCGTCCGTCTTGACGACATAGAGGTCACCGAGTGTTTCGAGAAACGCGAGCGCAGCCGCCTCGTCATCGGCGGTAAAGGCACCATGGCGCGCGGTGGGCACCTCTGAGGCCGCGGCAATCTCCTTCATCCATCGCTTCGATCCTTCGAGTCGGGCTGCAGCGGCCGACGGACCGAAGGCGAGCCGCCCGCTCGCTTTGACGGTGTCGACGACCCCACGTACGAGCGTCTCCTCCGATCCGGCGATCACGAGGTCGGCGTCGACCTCATCGGCGAGCTGCGCGATCGCCGCCGGGTCCTTGGCGTCGACGGGCATGCATTGCGCCACTGACTCGATGCCCGGATTTCCCGGTGCTGCGATGACCTCGGCTACCGAGGCGCAGCGCGCCAGCGTCCAGCACAGCGCGTGCTCGCGCCCTCCGCTCCCAACAACAAGGGCTCTCACGCGGCGCGCGGCAGCACGACGGTCTGCTCCCGACCAGGGCCGACCGACACGAAGCTGATCGGCACGCCGGCGAGCTGCTCGACGAAGCACACGTAGTCGCGCGCTTCGGATGGGAGATCCTCGATCCGCTCTGCGCTCGTGATCTCGCTCTTCCAGCCAGGGAGCGTCTCGTAGATCGGCCGCACCTTGTGGATCACTGATTGGTGGTACGGCACGTAGTCGTAGCGTGTGCCGTCTTCTCCTTCGTAGGCGACGCACACCTTCACCTCCGCGAGTGGCGCCATCACGTCGAGCTTGGTGATCGCTACCTCGCTACAGCTGTTGAGCCGTACCGCGTGCTTCAGCATCACGCCGTCGAGCCATCCCGGACGGCGGCGTCGACCAGTGTTCGTGCCGAACTCGTGACCGCGATCGACGAGCAGGTCGCCGATCTCGTCACCTTCGAGCAGCTCGGTGGGGAACGGTCCCGACCCGACGCGCGTCGTGTAGGCCTTGGTGACGCCGATCACGCGGTCGATGTCGCGCGGCCCAACGCCGGCGCCGGTGCACACACCGCCCGCCACGGGGTTGGACGAGGTCACGAACGGATACGTTCCGTGGTCGAGGTCGAGGTACGTGGCCTGCGCGCCTTCGAACAGCACCTGCTGCCCGGCTTCGAGCGCCTCGTGGACCATGTGCACCGTGTCGGCAATCATCGGCTCGAGTCGCGGGACCATCTCGAGGTACGTCTTGACGATCTCGTCGCCGTCGAGCGGCAGCCGGTTGTAGACCTTCGCGAGCACGCCGTTCTTCTCGCGTAATGCCAGATCGAGCTTCTCGCGGAAGATCTTCGGATCGAGCAGGTCCTGCACGCGCAAGCCGACACGCAGCGCCTTGTCCGCGTACGCGGGCCCGATGCCGCGCTTGGTCGTGCCGAGCTTGTTCTTGCCGAGGTACCGCTCGGTCACGCGGTCGAGCTCTTGGTGGTACGGCATGATCAGGTGCGCGTTGCCCGACACTCGCAGCGCGCTCGTGTTCACGCCTTTGCTCTCGAGCATGTCGAGCTCAGCGATCAGCACGGCAGGGTCAACCACGACGCCGTTGCCGATGATCGGCGTCACGTAGTCGTAGAGCACACCGCTCGGCACGAGCTGGAGCGCGAACACCTGCCCGTCGACGACGATCGTGTGGCCGGCGTTGTGCCCGCCCTGATACCGGACGACGAGCGTCGACTCTTTGGCGAGGTAGTCGGTGAAGCGACCCTTGCCCTCGTCACCCCATTGGGTGCCGACAACCACCGTGCCAGGCATCAGGACCCGCTTTCGGGTCGGCGCGCAACGGTGGGGATGAACGCGACGGCAGTCACGTTGGGGACAGCGTAGTCGCTGGAGGGTCGGGTACCGATCCCGGATTCACGTGGCCGTGCGTGCTCGGCGGATCATGACCGTCAAGTAGACCGCCCTGACGGCGAGCGCGACGCGCAGCTCCTCTCGCAGATCGTGCAGGAACTCCTCCTGGTAGGTCGCGTCACTGAGCAGCGACACGGTGAACTGAAGGCCGGTGAACCCAGCGAGGAACGCCGCGGTCTTCAGCAGCTCGCTGCTGACGGCGAGATCGGCACCGAAGAGGTGGAACGACACCAGCTCTTCGACGGGAGCACCGGCCCATGCGCTGGCGAGCTCCACCGGCACGGTCAGGGTGCCCAGCAGCACGAGGAACCCGAACATCGAGGCGCCGACCAGGAGGACCAGGATCGCCTCCCCGGTGAGGACCACCAACCCGATGTTGGTCCACTCCCGGTGCGTGATCCGCGGAATGGAGGCTGGCTTCGATGCCGACAAGGCGCCGGCCGGCGTCGCCTTGGCCCGCCCGCGCAACGTCGACCACGTCTCGCCCTGTGACAGCTCCCCAACCTGGCGGGGCACGCGCACGATCGCGAACGCAGTGGCCACGGAACCGAAGAGCAAGAGCGCGAGGCCGAGCAACGGCCAGGGCAGCTCGTGCGCGAACTGATAGGGCTCGGCGGTGTAGAAGACGATGATCACCACGAGCAGCGACAGCGGCAGCGCGCGCACCAGCAGCGCCGACACCGAGAGCACCTGCCGAGCTCCGTGGGTGATCACCCAGCGGGTCATGGGGACGATGCCGTAGCTCGTTGACAGGTAGATGATCGCGAGCAGCGCGAGGTTCGCCGACCCGGTCACGAGCCCCGAGCGCCACTGACCATCGGTGACGATCGGCACGAGCGCGGGCAGCACCACGAAGAGCGCGACTTCAACGGGACCGACGTCCTCCGGACGGGAGAACAGGGGTCGGTCTCGAACCGCGTTCGCGATGGCCCAGACCGCGATCACCGCCAGGAACGCCGCGACGGTCACGAGCACGCTCACCCACACCTCGAAGCTGGCGCTCGGGGCGTTGATCACGACCTCGATCAGCGCGACGAGCGTCAGCAGCGGCGCGGCGCGAGTCCAGACATCGCGTGACGCGCTGTACCGAAAGATGAAGTGCGGAAGACCCCGAGCAACGAACCAGCTCTCGGTCGCGGAGATCGCGTCGCCCTGCCGGTCCGGCACGGGCGAAGAGTACGCTCGGTTTCGTGACGCGAGGCGGAGTCCTCCTCGCGGTCGCGCTGACGCTGGTCATGGCCCCCGCCACCGCGGCCGGACAAGTAGCGGCCCAACCCGATCTCATGTTCGTCAGTCGGGGCGGCGACGTGCTCACCGGCGACGATCTCTACAACGACGACGGCGTCGGCCAGCAGCGCAACGTCGTCGTCGACCAGCGCGTCAGCCTCACCCTTCGCATCGAGAACGAGGGTGACCAACCCGCGGAGTTTGTCGTGCGCGGATCGGTACCGGGCGCGGGGTTCGCGGTCAAGTACTTCTATGAGGGGGTCGACATCGCGTCGGAGCTCGAGTCCGAGGGATATCCGCTCTCGGTGCCGGGGGGATCGTTCGAGAAGGTCAAGGTCGTGGTGCGCGTCAGCGATCCTCCGTTCGGTGCAGAACAGGACGTGCTGATCACTGCATCATCGGGCACCGCGCGTGATGCGGTGCGCATCACGGTCACCAACGTCTCGACGACGGGATGAACATCGGCCCAATTGTGCTACATTGTGCTACATGGATCGGGTCGGGGTTCGTGAGCTGCGCCAGAACCTGAGCGTCTACCTGCGCCGCGTGAAGGCTGGCGAGTCGCTGGAGGTGACCGAGCATGGTCGCCTCGTAGCCGTCCTCGCGCCACCAGCACCGGCCGGCAACCCAATCGCTCGCCTCATCGCGGAAGGGCGAGCGCGCGCGGCGGTCGGAACGATCGACGACATCCCAGTTCCTCCCGGCCCGCCCTCATATGCCGGGACGAAGGCGCTCATGGAGGACCGGGAAGGCAAGGAGTGAGCGTCGGCTACGTGGAGTCATCGGCGCTGGTCAAGCTGGCAATCAACGAGCCCGAAGCCCCATCGCTGCGTCAGGCCATTCGGAGCCACGACCAGCTGGCCACGAGCGAGCTCGCGTTCCTTGAAGTAGGTCGAGCGGCGCGACGCGATGACGGTGATGACGGCCTCGCCAGAACCCGTGCCGTCATGCTCCCGTTCGTCCCGGTGACGATCGATCGCCGCATTCTCGAGGCGGCAGTGGGCATCGATCCCACTACCTTGCGGTCGCTCGATGCCATCCACGTCGCGACCGCGCTCGGATTGCAGATGCCGGATCTCGTCTTCTACTCGTACGACCAACGGACGATCTCCGCCGCCGAAGCCAACGGGTTGACGGTGGCGTCGCCTGGCGCGTGATCCTCAGGCGTTGACGGCTTGCTTTCTCGAGAACGTGAGCTGGCCGTCCTTGGCTGCGTCGACCATCACCACGTCGCCGTCTGAGTAGTCGCCCTTCAGCAGACCGAGCGCGACTGGGTCGGCGATCTCCTTCTGGATGACTCGCTTCAGTGGGCGCGCGCCGTAGTCGGGGTCGTACCCGACCGTACTCAGGTGTTCCAGTGCCGCGTCGGTGAGCTCGAGCGCGAGGTTGCGCTCCATGAGCCGGGTCCGAAGGTGCTCGATCTGGAGCTCCACGATCTCTCGGATGTGCTCCTCGCCGAGGGGATGGAACACCACCATCTCGTCGATCCGGTTGAGGAACTCGGGCTTGAAGTGGTTGCCCACGACGTTCATGACCGTGCGCTCGTCTGCGCCGCCGCCGAGGTTCGACGTCATGATCAGCACGGTGTTCGAGAAGTCGACCGTGCGCCCCTGACCATCGGTGAGGCGGCCGTCGTCGAGCACCTGGAGGAGCACGTTGAACACGTCGGCGTGCGCCTTCTCGATCTCGTCGAGCAGCACCAATGAGTACGGGCGTCGTCGCACCGCTTCGGTGAGCTGGCCACCCTCCTCGTACCCGACGTAGCCGGGGGGCGCGCCAACCAGGCGCGACACGTTGTGCTTCTCTTGGTACTCGGACATGTCGATGCGGACCATCGCCCGCTCGTCATCGAACAGGAAGTCGGCGAGGCTGCGCGCGAGCTCGGTCTTGCCCACACCCGTCGGCCCGAGGAACAGGAACGAACCGATGGGGCGGTGCGGGTCTGAGAGGCCGGCGCGTGAACGGCGGATCGCGTTCGCGACCACCGACACCGCCTCGTCCTGGCCGACCACCCGCGAGTGCAGCACGTCTTCCATGCGCACGAGCTTGGCGATCTCGCCTTCGAGCAAGCGCGTGACCGGCACGCCCGTCCACTTGGAGACGATCTCGGCGACGTCTTCCTCGTCGACCTCTTCCTTCAACATCTTTCGGTCGCGCTGGAGCTCGTCGAGACGTACGGTCTTTGCCTCGATCTCCTGCTCGAGGTCGCGCATCGTCTCGTAGCGCAGCTGCGCGGCCTTCTCGAGGTCGCCTTCACGCTCGGCCCGCTCGGCTTCGTGGCGCGACTGCTCCAGCTGCTCCTTGAGTGCGCTGATCTCGGTGATGGCGTCCTTCTCGTTCTGCCAGTGCGCCACCATCGCATCGCGCTCTTCCCCGAGCTCGGCCACCTCGGCCTCGATCGCATCGAGTCGCTGCTTCGAGCTCGCGTCGGTCTCCTTGGCCAGCGCGGCCTTCTCGATCTCGAGCTGGCGGATTCGCCGCTCGACTACGTCGATCTCGATCGGCATCGAGTCGATCTCGATGCGCAGGCGCGACGCGGCTTCGTCGACGAGGTCGATCGCCTTGTCAGGCAGCTGGCGACCGGTGATGTAGCGGTCGGACAGCACCGCCGCCGCGACCAGCGCGGCGTCCTGGATGCGCACGCCGTGGTGCACCTCGTAGCGCTCCTTGAGCCCGCGCAGGATCGCGATCGTGTCCTCGGTGGATGGCTCGCCCACGAACACCTGCTGGAAGCGCCGCTCGAGCGCGGGATCCTTCTCGATGTACTTGCGGAACTCGTCGAGCGTGGTCGCACCGATCATGCGCAGCTCGCCGCGCGCCAACATCGGCTTGATCATGTTGCCGGCGTCCACCGCACCTTCCGCGCCGCCCGCGCCCACGATCGTGTGCAGCTCGTCGACGAAGGAGATGACTTCGCCCTCGGCGTCGGTGATCTCCTTGAGGACCGCCTTCAGCCGGTCTTCGAACTCACCGCGGTACTTCGAGCCCGCGACCATCGCACCGATGTCAAGCGAGATGAGCCGCTTCTCGCGCAGCGACTCGGGCACATCGCCTTCGACGATGCGGCGTGCCAGTCCTTCGACGATCGCCGTCTTCCCCACGCCGGGCTCGCCGATGAGCACCGGGTTGTTCTTCGTACGCCGAGAGAGCACCTGGATGACGCGACGGATCTCGTCGTCGCGTCCGATGACCGGGTCGAGCTTGCCTTTGCGCGCCTCTTCGGTGAGGTCGCGGCCGAACCGCTCGAGCGCCTGGTACTGGTCCTCGGGGTTCTCACTGGTGACGCGGTGACTGCCGCGAACGTCCTTGAGCGCGCCGAGCACCGCGTCGTGCGTGACGCCGAGGGCGCGGAGCAGGTCGCCGACGCCGCCGGCGATCTCAGTCATCGCGAGCAGCACGTGCTCGGTGGAGAGGTAGTCGTCGCTGAGGTCGGTGCGCTGCGCATCGGCTGCCTCGAGCACCTTGAATGCGTCCGGCGACAGCTGAGCTTGCGCGGTCTGGCCGTAGACCTGCGCGATCTTCCCCAACGCCTGATCGACGCGATCGCGTACGGCTGACGGCGTGACGCCGAGCCGCTCGAGCACTGGCAGCACCACCGATTCCGGCTGACCCACGAGCGCGGCAAGCAGATGCTCCGGGGCAACCTGGGCGTGGTTGCGCTCCTGCGCGAGTGACTGCGCGGCCTGGAGGGCCTCGCCGGTCTTGCGCGTCAGCTTGTTGGGGTCGAGTGCCATGGGCTCCTCGCGACGTCCGGGTCAGTGTGTGAAGTTGACAACGTCATTGTCAAGTTCAGACATTCCCGCGACTATCCCCGTTGCGGCACAAGGGCTGTGCCACCCTGATCGATCGTGCACTGGGTGGCCTCCGATCATGCCGGGCCAGCCGAGCCGGGCTGGCACCCCGATCCTCTCGACGCGCAACGTCTGCGCTGGTGGGACGGCTCGGCGTGGACGGCCAGGGTGGCCCGGCTCGATCTCGCCGCCGACGCCATCTCCTGGCACGCTGACGTGCCGTCGTTGCCGGCACCTGGGCGAGCCGCCGAGCCGCCGCCTGTCCCAGCACTCCCGCTCGAGGTCGTCCCCACGCCGTACCTCGGCGCGGTCCCGACGCTCGCGGACGCGGTCGAGCACGAGGCGCCGAAGCGGGAGGAGGACGAGCCCGCCGCGGAGACGTCCGCCGTCGTCATCAGGCCGAAGCGGTGGAGCCGCGAAGACCGCCCCATCGTCGAGCTTCCGAACACGCGGCGCGGCTGGGCGATCCTGGCCGCGGCCGTCGCGCTGCTCGTCGTTGGCGGGAGCGTGGGCGCGGGCATGCTCGACGGTGACGACCGTCCGAGCATCGGGCCTGCCACAACCATCTACGCAGACCAAGACGCTGACTTCCGGTTCCGGTACCCGAAGGAGTGGCGCATCGAAGAGCCCACCGGTGAGTGCCCGAACGTGCTCGCGGCCGACGAATGCGTGCGGGTCGTGTTGGAGATCGGCCCCGACGTGAGTGTCACGAACTCGAACACGCTCCAAGTGCGGAGCTTCAACACCGATCAGCCACTTGACGCGCTCCACGAGTGGGTGACGACCGAGACCCAGATCGTGGTGGAGCAGATTCCCACCATCCGCCTACAGGGCGCGCGTCAGACAGTGCTCGACGGTGCTCCCGCGTTTCGGGCCGAGCTCGTCGACAGCAGTACCCCGACGACGCGACTCGTCGTCTACGAAGGACGAACGACGTCGAGTCGGGCGCTCGTCGTGACGTTGACGGTGAGAGATCCTCGCACCGCTCCGACCGACGAAGAGTTCGAACGGCTCCTCGCCACGCTGGTGTCGAACTAGCTGGTCTAGCTCGCCGCACCACGCGTCCGCGCGCGGGTGCGCTCGAGCATCTCTTCGAGCTTGCGGATGCGTGCGAGCGCGTCGGCCAGGTCGTCTTCGAGCTCGAGGATCTTGCGCACGCCAATCAGGCTCACGCCCTCGTTCGTGAGCTCTTGGATGCGGCGGAGCAGCGCGATGTCGTGCTCTGAGTAACGCCGACTCCCGCCCTGGGTGCGCGCCGGCTCGATGAGACCCTTGCGCTCGTAGATGCGCAGCGTCTGCGCGTGCACACCCGCGAGCTCCGCGGCCACCGAGATGATGTAGAGCGCTCGCTCTTGCATGCGATCAGGTCCTTGGGTTGCCATGGATCACACTCCCAGGTGACTACGGGGATCGTCGTCGAGCTTCTCGACGAGCGCCTCAACTGCTGCGCGCTGCTCGGCGTTGAGCTTCTTGGGCACGACCACGTCGAACTTCACGAGCAGGTCGCCGGCATCGCCCTTCGATGGCTGGATGCCGCGACCGCGAACGCGCACGGTCTTGCCGCTCTCGGTTCCCACCGGCACCTTCACCGTGACCGGCGCGTCGAGCGTCGGCACCTTCACCTGCGCTCCCAGCGCGGCCTCGGAGAACGTGACCGGCACCGTGATGGCGAGATCGCGCGCGCCCGAGCGCGTGAACAAGGGATGCGAGCCGACGTGCACGATCACGTAGAGGTCGCCAGCCGGGCCACCGGTGCGGCCAGCACCACCCCGTCTTGCGATGCGGATGCGCTGCCCGTCGCGCACGCCCGCCGGGATGCGCACCTTGACGTTGCGCTTGCGACGCTCGACGCCCGCGCCGCGGCAGCTCGAGCACGGGCTAGTGACGACCTGGCCGCGTCCTGCGCACGTCGGGCACACCTGCGAGACCGAGAACGGACCTTGGTCGACCGCGATGGCGCCGCTGCCGCCACACGTCGCGCACCGCTCGGGCACGGTGCCCGGCTCCGCACCGGAGCCGTGGCATTTCGAGCATGGGGCGTCGGACGTGAGCGCCACGGACGTCTCGACACCGTGCACCGCGTCGAGGAAGTCGAGGCGCAGCTCGGTCTCGAGGTCGTGCCCGCGTTGCGGCGCGTTGGCTTGGCGACCACGGCCCCGACGACCGCCGCCGCCGAACAACCCGCCGAGGATGTCGCCGAGGCCGCCGCCACCGTCGCCGAAGTCGAACGTCATCCCTTCGAAGCCGGGGCCGAACCCGCCGCCACCACCAAAAGCGCCGGGACCGACGCCGCTCGCGACCATGCGTCGAACCTCGTCGTACTCCTTGCGCTTTGCGGGATCGCCCAAGACTGCGTGCGCGGCAGAGATCTCCTTGAAGCGCTCCTCGGCCTTCGCGTCACCCGCGTTCGCGTCGGGATGGAACTCCTTGGCGAGCTTTCGGTACGCCTTCTGGATGTCCTTGTCGGTCGTGCTCGATTCGAGACCGAGCACGCCGTAGTAGTCCTTCTCGAACCACTCGCGCTCGGGTGCCATCAGTCCCGCTCCGGCCACTCGGGCCCGTTCGCTGCTCCGCCGGGATACCCGGCTCCGCGGACGCTCACTTGGGTCAGGTCACCCCGCTTACTGCTCGGCGCGCGTGACCCTCACCGTTGCCGGTCGGAGCACGCGGCCCTTGAGTCGGTAACCGGAGCGCAACACGTCGAACACCACGGGCTCCCCGTCGCCGTCTTCTTGTGCGACGGCTTCGTGCTCGTGCGGATCGAACGGCTTGCCCAGCACGTCGATGCGCTCGAGCCCGCCCTTGGCCAGCACACCGAGCAGCTCGGTCTGCACAAGCTCGACGCCCTTGCGCACGTTCTGGTCGGCGTCGGCAAGACCGGCCACCGCGAGGTCGAACGAGTCGAGCACGGGCAGCAGCTCCTCGAGCAGCGCCTGGTTGGCGCGCTCGATCTTCTCGGTCTGCTCGCGCAGCATCCGCTTGCGGTAGTTCTCGAAGTCGGCCTGCACGCGTTGCGCCATCTCGCGCAGATCGTCCCGCTCGCGAGAGAGCGCAGCGATGTCCGCCTCGACGGACGCCTCGGCATCTTCTATCGAAACGTCGGCCTCTGCGTCCGAGCCGTCAGGCTCGGCGACCGAGTCGCGAGCCCCGTCACCCATTTACGCGCTCTTCTCCTCGCCCTCGTCGACGATCTCGGCGTCAACCACCTCGTCGTCGGACGCGGTCGGGTCGGCACCAGGTGCCGCCTCGCCACCCGCAGCCTGCTGCTGCGCGTTCGCGTACAGGGCTTGCGAGAACTCCTGGAGCACCGCGGTCAGCGTCTGGTGCTTCTCGCTGATGACCGCGACGTCCTCACCCTCGAGCGCCGCCTTGAGCTCCGCGACCGCAGCCTCGACCTTCGCCTTGTCGTCAGCCGAGACCTTGTCTTCCTGCTCTTTGAGCAGCTTCTCGGTCTGGTACACGAGCGAGTCGGCGTTGTTGCGGGCCTCGACGGTCTCGCGCTTCTGACGGTCCTCCTCGGCGTGCACCTCGGCGTCCTTCATCATCCGGTCGATCTCGTCCTTGTCGAGGGCGGTGCCGCCGGTGATCGTCATCTGCTGCTCCTTGCCAGTGCCGAGGTCCTTGGCCGACACGTGCACGATGCCGTTGGCATCGATGTCGAACGTGACCTCGACCTGTGGGACCCCGCGCGGAGCCGGCGGGATGCCAACGAGCTGGAACGTGCCGAGCGTCTTGTTGCGGAACGCCATGTCGCTCTCGCCTTGGAGCACCTTGATCTCAACGCTGGGCTGGTTGTCGTCGGCGGTGGTGAACACCTCCGACCGCTTGGTCGGGATCGTGGTGTTGCGCTCGATGAGCTTGGTCATGATCTGACCCTTGGTCTCGATGCCGAGCGACAGCGGCGTGACGTCGAGGAGCAACACGTCCTTCACGTCGCCCTTGAGCACACCGGCCTGGATCGCCGCACCGATCGCGACCACCTCATCGGGGTTCACGCCCTTGTGCGGGTCCTTGCCGGTGAGCGAGTGCACGAGGTCGACGACCGCGGGCATGCGCGTCGAGCCGCCCACGAGGATGACGTGGTCGATCTTCGACTTGTCGATGTTGGCGTCACGGATCGCCTGCTCGAACGGCCCCTTGCAGGCGTCGAGCAGGTCGGCCGTCATCTCCTGGAACTTGGCGCGCGACAGCGTCTGTTCGAGGTGCAGCGGCCCGTCCTGGGTCGCGGTGATGAACGGCAGGTTGATCGAGGTCTCTTGCGCGGCCGAGAGCTCGATCTTGGCCTTCTCCGCGGCTTCCTTCAGCCGCTGGCCGGCCATCTTGTCGGCGGACAGGTCGATGCCGTGCGCGTTCTTGAACTCCTGCACCATCCAGTCGACGACGCGCTGATCCCAGTCGTCGCCACCGAGGTGCGTGTTGCCGGCAGTCGACTTCACCTCGAAGACGCCATCACCGATGTCGAGCAGCGACACGTCGAAGGTGCCGCCACCGAGGTCGAAGACGAGGATCGTCTGGTCGGTGTCCTTGTCGAGGCCGTACGCGAGCGCGGCAGCGGTTGGCTCGTTGATGATGCGCAGCACCTCGAGACCCGCGATCTGGCCGGCCTCTTGCGTGGCCTGGCGCTGGGCGTCGTCGAAGTACGCGGGCACGGTGATGACCGCCTGGGTGACGGTGTCGCCCAGGTAGGCCTCCGCGTCACGCTTGAGCTTCTGGAGGATGCGGGCCGAGATCTCCTGCGGCGTGTAGCCCTTGCCGTCGACGTCGATCGTCCAGCTCGTGCCCATCTCGCGCTTCACCGAACGGACGGTCCGGTCGGGGTTCGTGATGGCCTGGCGCTTGGCGACCTCGCCGACGAGCACTTCAGCCGCCTTCGAGAAGGCGACGACCGACGGGGTCGTGCGCTGACCCTCGGCGTTGGGGATGACGGTGGGCTCACCCGCGTCGAGGGTGGCGACGACCGAGTTCGTGGTGCCGAGGTCGATGCCGACGGCTCTGGACATGACGTCCCTCCAGGTTTCCTAAGACTTGAGTGTGACGGTATCAACTTTGTTGGGTGTCTCGCTATTCCGCCTTCGGCCCCCCTTTTCGACCGGTCCGCGGCCGTGCCCACGGTCACGCCCTCCGCGCGGGCGCCGGAGCCAGGCAGTCACTAGATTTTCGCCGCCATGGCAAAGGACTCGTTCGTTGACCACCTGGCTGAGGTCCCGCTGTTCGCAGCGTGCTCCAAGAAGGACCTCCAGCACGTCGCCCGCCGGGCAGAGGACATCCGGGTCGACACCGGCAAGGTGCTCGTGAGCGAGGGCGCCGCGGGCGCCGAGTTCTTCGTGATCGTGGACGGGAACGCCAAGGTCACTCGCCACGGTCAAGAGGTCGCCACGCTTGGCCCCGGCGACTTCTTCGGCGACTTGGCGCTGCTCGACCGTGCGCCGCGCAACGCCACCATCACCGCGGCAACGCCGATGGAAGTGGTCGTGCTCGGTCAGCGCGAGTTCGCGGCGCTCATCGACGAGGTGCCGGGCTTCGCGCACAAGCTGCTCGCAGGTCTGGCTCGTCGGCTGCGCGCCTACGACGCCCAAGCCGTTCAATAGTCATCACCATGCGTCGCTCGCTGCGGCGCAGGGTACCTGCGCCGCGGACGCTCGCTCCTGGCGAGCATCCTCCGCTCACTTCGTTCGCTCCGGTTGCCGCGCGGTCTTGCTGAGTCGCCGCGTTCCACATGGTGACAAGTAGGTTCGCGGCCGTGCGCCGACCGAAGCCGCATCAGCTCGTCCTCGCGATCGGTGTCATCGCGGCGCTCGGCGCGCTGGCCTCGGGGATCATCCCGCGGCTGACCGAGTGGGAAGACGACTCCACCGTCAGTCGGCACGTGTTCGGCAATGTGCCCGACGCCGTGTACTGGCTGTTCTACGGCGTCATCTTCGTGATGCTGATCGCGGTCGCGTGGCTCGTGTCGCAACGCATCCGCAACTACGAGCGCGGCCAACCTGACGACCGCCGCACGACGAAGAAGAACTTCCAGCGCCGGCTGCACGACTTCCGCGCCGGCGTCTGGATGCAGACGCTCCTGCGCGACCCGGCCGCCGGTGCGATGCACGCGTGCATCTACTTCGGCTTCCTCGTGCTGTTCGCAGCGACCGTGATCCTCGAGATCGACCACCAGATGCCCGAGGAGCTCAAGTTCCTGCACGGCGGCGTGTACAAGGGGTACGCATCGACCGCCGACCTCGCCGGCGTGGTGTTCCTGGTCGGGATCGCGTGGGCCATCGGCCGGCGCTACATCCAGCGCCCGTACCGCATTCGCATCAAGACCAAGCCCGAGGACGCCGCGATCCTCGCGACGTTTCTCGTGATCGGCGTGACGGGCTTCCTCGTCGAAGGGTTCCGCATCGCGCTCGACGGCATGCAGCCGCACGAAGAGTGGTCGTTCGTCGGGTACCGGCTCGCCGAGCTCTGGGACGGCGCCGACATCGGCACGCTCGTCGACTGGCACCGGGTGATGTGGATCACGCACTTCGTCGCGTTCGTGGTGTTCCTCGTGCTGCTGCCGACCACGAAGCTGCGGCACATGATCACGTCGCCGATGAACATGTACCTGCGTGACAAGGATCGGCCCAAGGGCGCGATGAAGCCGATGCCCAACTTGATGGAGACCGACCTCGAGACGTTCGGCGCCTCGACGATCGAAGACTTCACCTGGAAGCAGCTGTTCGGCACCGACGCCTGCACGATCTGCGGGCGGTGTACGTCGGTGTGCCCCGCGCACGCGACGGGTAAGCCGCTCGATCCTCGGGAGATCGTGTTGAAGGTCGGCGAGGTGATGGCCGCAACGGCGACACCTCCCGTATCGCCACCCGTCGGCGTTGACCGTGACATCACCATCGACGCCAACTCGGTGTTCCAACGCGTCACGTCCGAAGAGCTGTGGGCGTGCACTACGTGCAAGGCGTGCGACGAGATCTGTCCGGTGAACATCGAGATCCTCGACAAGATCCTCGACATGCGTCGCTACCTGTCGTTGATGGAGAGCGACTTCCCGACCGAGCTCGGCAACACGTACCGGTCGATGGAGAACTCGTCGAACGTGTACGGCATGAACCAGGGTGAGCGCGCCGACTGGGCCAAGGGCCTCGAAGACGTCGCGGTCGTCGACGGCAGCGGCGCGCTCGACCACGAGTACCTCTACTGGGTCGGCTGCGCCGGCTCGTTCGACGACCGCAACAAGAAGACGACCCGGGCGATGGCCAAGCTGCTGGCGCGCGCTGGCATCGACTTCGCCATTCTCGGCCCGAGCGAGCTCTGCACCGGCGACCCCGCCCGTCGGTCGGGCAACGAGTACATCTTCCAGATGCTGGCGATGCAGAACATCGAGACGCTCAACGGGATGGGCGTCAAGAAGATCGTCACGCAGTGCCCGCACTGCTTCAACACGCTCAAGAACGAGTACCCGCAGCTCGGTGGCAACTACGCCGTTGTGCACCACTCGCAGCTGCTGATGGAGCTGCTCGACGACGGTCGGCTCTCGCTCGACGGCGCGAGCCTCGACGAACGAGTGACGTTCCACGACTCCTGCTACCTCGGTCGCCACAACGACGTGTACCTCGCGCCCCGCAAGGTCGTCGGCTCGCTCGCCGGCATCGACATCGTCGAGATGCCCCGCAATGGCACCCGCGGCTTGTGCTGCGGCGCGGGTGGCGCTCGCATGTGGATGGAGGAGCGGACCGGCAAGAAGGTCAACACCGAGCGCTCGGAAGAGGCGCTCGCGACCGGCGCGTCACGGATCGCGGTCGCGTGCCCGTTCTGCTACGTGATGATGGAAGACGGGGTCAAGGAGAAGCAGCGCGACGAGGACGTGAAGGTGCAGGACATCGCCGAAGTCCTGATCGAGGCGATCGAAGCCCGCGAGTCCGCACCGACATCTGCGTCGACGCAGTAGCGCCATGGCCAAGGGCAACCGACGGCTCGTCATCGTCGGGGTGAGTGGCCACGGGAGGGAGCTGCTCGACATCGTCGACTCGATGCGCGCCGCGGGTGAGCCCGTCGAAGTACTCGGCTTCCTCGACGACGGCGCCGATCAGTCTCCACACCTGATTGGTCGGGGCGTCGAGATCATCGGCACGAGCAAGGACCTCGAGACCATCGACGCGGAGGTCCTCATCGGCGTGGGCATGCCGGCTGCTCGCAGAAGAATCGATGCGCTCGCCTCCGCCGCCGAACGCTCGAGTGCGATCGCGATTCACGGCGATGCCTCGATGGGCTCGAGCTGTGAGATCGGTCCCGGTTCGGTGCTCGCCGCAGGCGCGCGGCTCACGACCAACGTCGTGCTCGGTCGGCACACGCACCTGAACGTGAACGCCTCCGTCGCACACGACTGCGTGCTTGGCAACTACGTGACGGTCAGCCCCGGCGTGACCGTGGGTGGCGAGGTGGGCGTCGGCGACGACGTCTTCGTGGGCGCGGGCGCAACGATCCTGCCGCGTGTGGTCATCGGCGCCAACGCAACGATTGGTGCTGGCGCGGTCGTCACGCGCGACGTCGAAGCCGGCGTCACGGTTGCCGGCGTCCCTGCCCGGCCGCTCAGTCCTTCTTGAAGTTGAGGTAGTAGCGCGACGGCGTCGGGCCCTTCTGGCCTTGGTACTTGGAGCCGGCGATCCCCGACCCGTACGGGTGCTCTGCCGCGGTCGTCATGCGGAGGAACGAGATCTGGCCGATCTTCATCCCCGGGTAGAGCGCGATCGGCAGCGTCGCCACGTTCGACAGCTCGAGTGTGAGGTGCCCGTCCCAACCCGCATCCACGAACCCCGCCGTCACGTGCGTGAGCAGTCCGAGGCGAGCGAGCGACGACTTCCCGTCGAGACGGGCGACGATGTCATCGGGCAGCTGCACCCGCTCCAACGTGCTCGCGAGCACGAACTCATTGGGATGCAGGATGAAGGCGCGATCGTCGATCACCTCGACGAGTTCGGTCAGGTCCTCTTGCGGCTGCTTGGGATCGATGAACGGCGTGCTGTCGTTCCGGAACACGCGGAAGAAGCGGTCGATGCGCAGGTCGACGGACGACGGCTGGATGGCGTCGTCCATCAACGGATCGATCACGATCCGGCCCGCGTCGAGCTCCTGGCGAATCGTCACGTCCGAGAGCACCACGGCGGCGGAGCCTACGTGGTGCGCGACGCGCTACTTGGCGTCGACGGCGAGCAGCTCGTCGATGCGGGCGTTCAGGGCCTCCTGGTCGAACACGTGGACGAACAGATCGTCCGGACGATCGGATGGTGTCACCCACTTCAGCCCGCCGGCTTCCGCGACCGCGGCGGAGCCGCCCTGACCGAGCTCCTCCCAGATCTCGGGCTGATCCCCGATTGCGTACAGGAAGGCGGGCGCGTCCCAATTGCCGTCACCGGGCGGACCGCACTCGAAGAGGAGCTCGTAGACGACGCGCATCGGGTGGTCTTCGTCCTTTGTCGTGCACAGGGTCCCGCCGACGCTCGCGGCGATGCCGGGCAGTCCATCGACTCACGCGATCGGCGTCGGCCAGTCGCCCTCGACGACCGCGGTCGCGGCGGGAAGATCGATCTCCTGGTTCGTGTACGGGGGCGCGTTCTCGGTGGGGAACAGGCCGTCCATCTGTACGAGACGGTCGACCTTCTTGGCGATGAGCTCGCGCCCATCGAGCTTGCTGCCCTGACCGGGTCCCGACTCCAGCAATCCGGCCAGGTTCGTGAACCCGCCCAGCGAGATGATCGTGACGCTGCCGTTCGGCTGCTTCGCAAGGATCTTGCGGTAGAGCGCAACGGCTTCGGGCACATCCGCGCTGCTCTTCACCGAGTGTGGAAGCTGCGCAATCAGCTCGTCGGTGTACCCGTGATCGAACGAGTCTTCTGCGCTGCCTTCGACGGCCCCAAGCGGGATCTTCCCATTGCCAGACGCCGTGTTCAGCGCGTCGAGCGCCGCGACCGCAACGTCGTTCTTCACGTCCGACACGATGCCGAGCAGATTGATGGTGCCGTCGTTGTGGAGCACGTTCGCGATGCCGATCGTCGACGCGTCGTCCCACCACTTCGAGAGGTCCGTGTCGATGATGATCCGCGGCGCGTCGTTGGACTTCTTCCCGGCTGCCGACCACGAGGCCGACGAGGCGACCGAGGTCGCGACGACGACGGCGATGACAACGGCCCTGACCGACTTCGATCCACGCATCGGTGCACCCCTCGTGACCGTGTACGTCGAATCCTTCCGCACGGCGGAGGGTCCCCGCCTAAGACGGCCGGGTGCAGCCGATAGATTCGTGGCCCTCGCGGGTGTAGTTCAGCGGCAGAACATCAGCTTCCCAAGCTGAGAACGCGGGTTCGATTCCCGTCACCCGCTCTCATCGTTCGAGTGAGAGGCGTAGTCTCCGGCGCCGTGACGCGGGGGATGCGGGGGCGGATCCTGGCTGGCTTTGTGCTGGCGATGGTGCTCGTTTCGGACGTGCCGGCGAGTGCGTCGCCCGCCGCGACGCTCGAGTCTGAAGAAGAGATCTCTGCCGCCTATTCGCAGGGGATCGCGCGCATCAAGAACGGCTGGATCATGACCGCGCGCTTCCAGATTGCGCGGGTCGACGAGAACTTCGAAGAAGTCAAGACGAACCGAGACCCGATCCCGCCCGAGCTGAAGACCGAGGGTTACAACCACGTCGGCGACATCGACGTGGTCGGCAAGCTCATCTACGCGCCGCTCGAGCAGGGTGACTACACGCGCGGTGAGCAGGTCACGGCGATCTACAAGGTCAAGAACCTGAAGTTGGTCGAGTTCATTCGCGTGCCGCAGAACGAGAACTCGTTCGTCGCCCTCGATCCGGAGACGATGATCGCCTACTCGTTCATGGACTTCAGCGGGCAGGAGCTCCTGCTGTACGACGTCGAGGATGACTGGGCACCGCTCGATCCGATCCCGATGAGCATGTTCGTGGACCGTGTCCAGGGTCTCGACATCGCCGACGGGTACGCGTGGCTCATGACCGACGACGCCACCAACGGTCTCTACCGCGTGGACCTCGAGACCGGTGAGACGGTGTTGCTCGCTTCTGTCGAGCCCGTTCCCGGCGAAGGTGAAGGCATCGACGCGACCGACTTGGACTCAGGGTTCCTGCACACGATGGTGATCGACGAGAACAACGCGCCCGTCTACGTCGCGCACTGGTCCGTGACGGAGTAACCCCGCGTCAGCAGGGGTCTCCCGCCACCGCGCCACACGTTTCGACCGACTTCGGTCCCTCACCCGCGGAGTTGACCGCGGTCACCGTGTAGTACTTGTGCACGCCCGGAGTGTCGACGTACTCGTTGGTGTTGACCGTCGCAATCAGGGCTCCGCTCGTGCCCATCGTGTCGGCGCGGTAGATGCGATAGCTCGTGGCGCCGGACGCGGCGTCCCACTGGAGACTGACCTCGCCGCTTCCTCCACCGGGCGAGGCGGTGAGGTTGAGGACCTGGCTGGGGATCGTCGCACCGGTCGTCGTGGTGGTCGGCGGCAACGTCGTAGTCGTGGTCGACGATGTCGTCGTCGAGGTCGACGTCGTGGTCGTGGCGGCTTCTTTCTTGTCGTCACCACCGGTCACGACCAAGGCAACGATCACGCCGACGATGACTCCGGCGGCAAGTGCGCCGGCAGCAAGCCACCACAACCGACGGCGATCGTCTTCCTCGTCGTCCCACAGGCCGTCGGACCCACCGCCACCGGAGCCGCCGCCGGCCGGACTCCCGACGTAGGTGCGGTCGGCGGCACCGCTGCTCGCGGGAGTGTCGGCGGGAAGCGTTGCGTCAGGCTGGCCCTCGATCGGGTGAGTTGCGTCGGGGTCAATCGGTCCGGTCATTGAGCTTCCTTTACGACGTGATGGTCGCGAGGCCCCAGAGGAACACCAGCAACCCGAGCAGCATGTACGCGACGCTGCGACCGACGGGAACCTCCGACAGGGTGCCGGTGGTCGCGACCTTCACCTGTCCACGCACCGGACTGCCGGGACGCGCGCGCTGCACGGCCTCACGTGCCGCGCGCTGACGGTCGCCGCGCCGCTTGAACAGAGCGAAGGCGTTGGCCGCGAAGAGTGCCGCGCCGGTGGCCGTGATCAGCTCGAGAAGCACGTCGCCGTAGAAGTCCACGGAGCAATGCTAGGGCGCCGTCGGGGTGTCGGCCGATCGCGCGTCAGCCCGCGCCGAGCCCAGGCTTCGTCACCATCAGCACACCGAACAAGAAGATGGCGTAGATGAAGTACTCCGCCACCTTCGACACGAGGAAGTTGGCCTGGAAGATCGCGAGCCCTTCCTTGCCACGGCGCGAGGCGGCCTGCCGGCCGTAGATGCCGTTGAGGAAGACGGCGCCGATCCCGATGATGGCGCACACGATGTGCAGGGTCTCGGTGATGTCGTACGCGGTGTCGCTGTAGTCGGCGAGCACGGCTCCTCCTCATCGTGCGGATGACTCGACGCGGCGTCGTAGGACCCGGTCGCCGTGCGGCGCCGGAAGCCAGGGCCGTGGTACGACGTGTCCGTGCGTCTCGTGGTGGCCGAGTGTTCGGTCGAGTACGACGGCCGACTCGGAGCGCGGCTGCCCCGGGCTCGGCGTCTCCTCGTGTTCAAGGCCGACGGGTCGATCGCGATCCACGCCGACAGCAAGGCGTACAAGCCACTCAACTGGATGAACCCGCCCTGCACGATCACCGAGTCCGGCGAGGTCATCACCGTCGCCAACCCAAAGGGTGAGGTCCTGACGATCGAACTGCACGAGGTGCTCTTCGACGAGCGTTTCGAGCTGGGTGACGATCCCGGTCTCGCCAAGGACGGTGTGGAGACCGAGCTCCAGGAGCTGCTGGCCGCTCGGGTCGCGGCGCTACGCGAGGACCTCAAGCTCGTCCGGCGTGAGTACCCGACCGATCTGGGACCGGTCGATCTGCTGTGCCGCGACGGCGAGGGGCGTGCGGTCGTGGTGGAGGTGAAGCGGATCGGCGAGATCGCCGGCGTCGAGCAGCTGCTCCGCTACCAGGAGCGGCTCGACCGCGACGGCATGCTGGCGCCGACGATCGGGATGTTCGTGGCCACGAGGATCAAGCCGCAGGCCCGCGTGTTCGCGGAGAGCCGGGGCGTCGTGTGCGTGGAAGTGGATCTGGAGACTCTTCGGGGCGGAGCCCCGGACGGTCTCAGGTTGTTCGAGTGAGCGGTCGGGGGGCGGTTGCCCGCCCCCCGACGCCCAACGAACGTCTTCTACAGACCGGCGAGACGGAGCCAGAACGCCGGGATCGTGACGGCGAGCAGGCCAAGCGCCACGAGGTTTGAAACCTTCTCGTGAAGCGCAAGACCGATCGCGGCCATCGCGAACGCGACGACGCCGATGGCGTAGAAGATGAACTCAACGCTGTTGCCCATGGCCTCGATGCCCACGGGTTCCCCCTTCTTGTTGTCCCTCCTGCGAGGGCCGCTGAGAAGCGTAAAGGCGCTCTTCGGCGGAGGTGTGGATGGTCGGCTCTTTGACCTGCCCCGGCGCCAGAAGGTGACCGCTGCGAGGATGATTTCGTGGATGCCGACGGCCTACTGACACGGGCCGCTGAGCAGGCCGGATTGGGAGACTTCGGCCCCGACGGGTTCCGCGAAGGCCTGGCTGTGCTCGTCGACTCGCTCGAGGGCGAGGCCCAGCTCTCCGAGGTTGGCGCCCTCGCCCTGGAGTCGCAGGTCACGCGGTGCCTCGTCAACCGGCTCCGCGTCGTGGATTGGCGGAAGGCGCATCCCGAGGTCGCGGCCCAGCAGGTCGAGCGCCCGCTGATCGTGCTCGGGCTGCCGCGGACCGGCACGACGCTCCTGCACGAGCTCCTCCACCGGGATCCGGCCACCCGCTCGCTCACGCGATGGGAGGCACTCGACTCGGTCCCGCCACCGGATGGCGCGGCGTTCGACTCCGATCCGCGGGTCGAAGCGGCACGTGCCGACGCTGGCATGCTCGACGAGCTGAACCCGGGTTTCCGCGCCATCCACTACGAGGCGCCCGACGGCCCGACCGAGTGCGTGACGCTGCTCGCGCAGGACTTCAAGAGTCTTCTGTGGGAGACGGTCGCCAACGTCCCGTCGTACGGGGAATGGCTGCTGACGTGCGACCAGACGTCCGCGTACGAGTACCACCACGGCGCGCTCCAGCTCCTGCAGTCGAACGCACCCGGGCGCTGGGCGCTCAAGACACCGCATCACTGCCTCGCGCTGGACGCGCTGACCGCGCAGTACGGAGACGCTCGACTGGTGATGACCCACCGAGACCCGGTCACGGTGGTTGCATCGCTATGCAGCCTCGTGCGATCACTGTCAGGCACGTTCAGCGATGCCGACCACGGGAGCTACATCAACGACCGCTGGACGACGGTTGCCGTCGAGTGCGTCGAGCGAGTGATGCAGTGGCGTGACCACCATGACGATTCGATGTTCGTCGATGTGGGGTACGAGGACCTCGTCGCTGACCCCCTGGCCGTCGTCCGATCGATCTACGCGCACAGCGGCGAAGACCTCTCGCCGGCGGCCGCGGCGGCCATGACGAGCTATCTCGACGAGCATCCGCACGGCGAGCACGGTCCGCACACGTACTCATTCGAGGATCTCGGACTCGACGCCAGTGAGCTGCGCGAGCGGTTCGCGCCCTACATCGAGCGCTACCTCACATAGCTCGTCAGGACCGCCTTGCGGTGCTGCTCGCATGCGTCGCGAGCAGCGCATCCGACGAGGTGGTCGTTCACGACCCCGAGCGACTGCATCGCCGCATATGCGGTGGTTGGTCCGACGAATCGGAACCCGTGTGCCTTGAGCTCCTTGGACAGCGTCGTCGACTCCGGCGTCTTGGCCAGGACGTCGGCGAATGTGCGGGGAGCCTTGCGACGACCGCGTGGTGCATGCGACCAGAACAGCTTGGCGAGCGAACCGCCTGACGCTTGGAGCTCGACGACGGCTCGCGCGTTCGCGATCGCCGCTTCGACCTTGCCTCGGTGCCTGACGATGCCGGCATCCCCGAGCAGCCGCTCTACATCACGCTCGTCGAAGCGTGAGACCTTCACTGGATCGAAGCCGGCGAAGGCGCGGCGGAATCCTTCGCGCTTGCGCAGGATCGTGAGCCACGAAAGCCCCGACTGGAAGCCTTCGAGGCACAACTTCTCGAGGATGCGCACTCCGTCGGTGACCGGTCGACCCCACTCGTCGTCGTGATACGCCCGGTAGTCCGGAGGGTCGGCACCCCAACGGCAGCGCTTCGCCCCGTCGTCACCTCGGACGAGGTCGGTCACTCCCGCGCCATGTTGGCGAACTTCACGAAGTGGGCCAAGAACGCGAGACGCGTCATGCCGGTCGGACCGTTTCGGTGCTTCGACACGATGACTTCCGCGGTGCCGCGCTGTTCCGACTCCGGGTTGTAGATCTCATCTCTATAGAGAAAAATCACGACGTCACTATCTTGCTCGAGCGAGTTATGTGCCACGACTCCATTCGCGATGAAGTTGTGTGTGTCTTCGACCGTCGCATCGAATGTAGGCATCTCGCCGAGCGGTGCAATCTCTAGAACCTCATCCCAGTAGACATCTGAGGTGGCCAGGTCGTGCAGTTCTTCACTGCGCGTTTCCGTAGCGATGATCTGTAGCCGGCCGCGCGAGAACCTCCGCGGCCTTTCCGCAGATCCCAAGAGGTAGGAACCGCAATAGCGCTCACCAAGGGCCGCCGCGATCTGACGGTGCCCGATACCTGCCGCCTCGAGAGCCTTCTTCACGCGCAGCGCGACCTTCCACGGAATCAGATCTGTGTTGGGGTTTGGCTTGATCGTTGCGAGCCGCTCAAGCGCGAGGGGTACCCGGTCGCCGCGTTCGCCGTGACACCCGACAATCATGAGGAAGCGCTCGCTGTTGTCCTTGGCTTGGACATGCACATGCCACGAATCCCGGTATCCAGCCTTCCGTGCCCGATAGACACGGCTGCGGATGTCCATTCGAAGCAGCAATCGACGAACGTCGTCGGCCAAACGTCGGCTCGTCGTCGCGTAGTAGATGTTCACGATCCGCCCACGGCGATTGCGACTTAGAGTGATCGAACCGTCGGTTGCCCAAAGGTGGCGCAAGAAGAGCGCGATCTTGTCGTTCGGCTGTTGAAACACCTCTTCAGGCACGAACTTGTTGTGAGAGCGGGAACCCCACAGCCCGAGGGGCTCGAGCCAACCTCGGACCGGGTGATAGCGACCGTGCGTCAGCCGGTACGGGCTCGGGAACCAGAGCTGCCACGTATTTCCCTGCTTCTTTCCGCTCACCTCGATGTTGAACAAGCGACGCGCTGCTGCTTCGACGATCTCTTTGTTCGCTGGATCGGCGGTCGCGTACTTGACTGACGTTGCGCCGATCGTTCCATCACCGAGCAGGTGCGCCAAGAGAATCAGCTCGTCGTCCTCCCAGCTCGCGTTCGGGGACTGCGGCTCGGGCACCCTGCGTGGCACGGCGATCGCCTCGCCCGCGTTCAGCTCGTCAAGCCGACGCCACCCGTCAATCGTGCGGAACGGGTGATTGCCTGAGGCCTCGACCTCGTAGCCAGAGCGAAGGCGCAGGCGGAAGACGGGCTTGATGCCCGAGGGAAACGCCCGGACCAGCCGCCTAGGGACCATGCGCCAGTGCTCGTCTAGCGACCACACGAGTGGTTGTTCCTGACTCAGTACCAGCTCTCCGAGCGTGACCTCTGTCCCTGTGTCAGCGCGCATGAGACGCGTGCTCGCCGGCATGCATCCGGATTCGCGAAGGTCGGCGAGCATCGGGCGCTTGTCTTGGCGGTACTCGAGCTGGCGGTTGAGCTGCGACAGCGCCATCACAGGTGTGTCGAGCTCGCGGGCGAGGATCTTCAAGCCGCGTGAGATCTCCGCGACCTCGACCTGACGGTTCTCCATGCGCTTGCTCGTGCTCGGAGTCATGAGTTGGAGGTAGTCGACGACGATGAGTCCGAGGTCGCCGTGCCGCGCCTTCGCTCGACGCGCCTTGGCGCGCATCTCCATGACCGTGCAGTGCGGGTTGTCATCGATGTAGAGCGGCGTCTCGCCCAGACGGCCGACCGCGTGCGCGAGCCGGCCCCAGTCCGCCTCGGGGATGTTGCCGGTCTGGAGCCGCCGCGCGTCGACGCGCGCTTCGCCCGCGAGCAGACGCTTGGTGAGCTCGAGCACACCCATCTCCATCGAGAAGAACATGACGGGTCGACGCGCTTGCATCGCGACGTTGGCCGCCGCGCCAAGCGCGAACGCGCTCTTCCCGGATCCAGGTCTTGCCGCAACGACGATCAGGTTCGACGGCTGCAGGCCCAACAAGAGCTCGTCGAGGTCGGTGTAACCCGTCTGGACGCCGGTGATCTCGCCGTCGCTGCCGTAGAGCGCCTCGAGCTGGTCGAGTGTGTCTTGCAACGCAACCGAGACGCCGACCATCGAGTCCGACACGCGGCGCTCCGCGACCTCGAAGACGAGTGACTCGGCGCGGTCGAGCGTCTCTGCGACCTCGCCGGAGTCGTCGTAGCCCATCTCGGCGATGTCGCCCGCCACTGCGATGAGTCGCCGCAGCAGTGCGAGCTCGTTGACGATCGTCGCGTAGTGGCTCGCATTGGCCGATGCAGGGGTGCCGGTCTGCAGCCGAAGCAGCGTGTTGCGCCCACCGAGCGCGTCGAGCAGGTCGGCGCGGCGCAGCTCGTCGGCAACCGTGACGGGATCGACCGGTTCGCCCTGCCCGTAGAGCGACATGATCGCTTCGAAGACGTGGGTGTGAGCCGGCTTGTAGAAGTCGCTCGCGTCGACATGCGCTTCGGTGGCCGCGGAGATCGCATCGCGCGACAGGAGCATGGCGCCGAGGAGCGACTCCTCGGCCTCGAGGTTGTGGGGCGGGACGCGACCGGGCCCGCGGCGTGCCGCGGGATCTATCGCCTGTACCACCGCGTGCCCTCCCCATCGTCCGGTGACGCCCGCCGGGAGCCACGCCGGTCGGCGCGGACGCGGAGTATCCGCGGTGGAGCCTGGGGATCGATAGAGCGATTTCCTTGTGGAATAAGGGCTTGCTCATCCCCAGGGGTGTGGAGAACCGAGACCATGCAGACATGGTCGCCGGAGGGTGTGACAGGCCTCCGCAGGTCGCTGACCTGCGGGATCGCGCTATCCGGCGACCACCTCGACCTGGATCGTCGCCGCGACTTCCGGGTGCAGGCGCACGGGAACCTCCGCCGCGCCGAGCTCCTTCAAAGGCTCGGCAAGCTCGATCTTGCGGCGGTCGAGCTCGATCCCGCTTTGCGCGAACACCGCGTCGGCGATGTCACTCGACGTGACCGACCCGAAGAGCTTGCCGCCCTCGCCTGCGCGCGCGCCGATCTCGATCTTCACGCTCTGGAGGCGAGATGCGAGCTCCTCGGCCGCACCGCGATCGCGCACGTCGCGCGCTTCGCGGCTGCGCTTCATCGCGTCAGCCTGCTTGACGATGCCCTTCGACGCCCTCAACGCGAGCCCGCGTGGCACCAGGAAGTTCCGCGCGTACCCATCGGCCACCTCGACGAGGTCGCCCTTGCGTCCGAGGTTGTCGACGTCTTCGCGGAGGACGATCTTCACGACGTCTCCTCGGCATCCGCGCCTTCCTCGACGGCCACGGGTGCGTCGTCCGTCGCGTCATCGACCGGCGGAGCCTCCGGTGCCGACTCGAGCAGCACGTCGTCGTCGGTCATCACGTCGGTTGACGGCATGCCTTCCGCGCTCTCGCCACCGAGGTCGACGCCTTCGGTGGTGTCGGGCCTCGGATCACGCGGGAAGTCGCGCAAGACGCCGCCGTCGCGGTCCCCGCGCTTGCCCTTGGACCGGTGCGTCACCTGCCGTACCGAGTACGGCAGCAGCGCCATCTCGCGCGCGATGCGAATCGCCCGTGCGACGGCGCGTTGCTGCTGCGCGTCGTTGCCGGTGACGCGGCGGGCGCGGATCTTGGCGCGCTCCGACATGAACCGGCGCAGCAAGTTGACGTCCTTGTAGTCGATCCATTCGACCGACTCCTGGTCGAGGATCGACACCTTCTTCTTGGGCCGCCGGTCGCGGTCCTCTCGCTTCGTACGGGTTCTCGGTCGGGCCATGGTCAGAAAGGCTCCTCGCCGAACTCGTCGGGCGGCGCCGAGGGCGTGCGCGCCGGCTCGCCACCGCCTCCGCCCCCACCACCGCCGGGACCGCCACCGCCGGGACCGCCACCGCCAGGACCGCGGCGCTCGTTCTTCTCCACCGTGCACTTGGCCCAGCGCAGGCTCGGGCCCACCTCGTCGGCCGCGATCTCGATGACGCTGCGCTTCTCACCGTTCTCGGTCTCCCACGAGCGCTGCTCGAGGCGACCGGTCACCACGACGCGGGCGCCCTTGCCGAGCGACTCCGACACGTTCTCGGCCATCTCACGCCAGCACACGACGTTGAAGAAGCTGGTGCGCTCCTCCCACTCGTTGGTCTGGCGATTCATCCAGCGCCGATTGACGGCGATGCCGAAGGTGCAGTTCGCCGCGCCCCCTGCCGTGTAGCGCATCTCAGGGTCGCGGGTGACGTTCCCGACGACGGTGACGGTGTTGTCGGCCATCTCGGACCTTCTTCCTCTTCGTTCAGCCGTTACGAGCCCTTGACGGTGGCGGCCTTGCCGTACACCGACTCGGGGATTCGCAGGATCTTGTGGCGGAGCACCTCGTCGGCCAGCGACAGCACGCGGCCGAGCTCGTCCATCGCATCGGGTTCGGCACGCGCCTGGAGGACGACGTAGTAGCCCTCCCAGCGGTGCTTCAGCCGGTACGCGAAGCGCCGCTTGCCCCAATGGTCAATGGTGCCGACCTCAACACCCTTGTCCTTGAGCGACTTCGCGTGGCGGTCGACCGCGGCCCGGATCTCGTCGGGCTCGGTGTCCGCGTCGAAGATGACCATGACTTCGTACGGCCGCATTCAGCCGTTCCTCCTTTGGACCGCCGGCCGGGCCGGCGGGCTCCCCTCGTCGTGGACGATGCCGCGCGGAGGAGCAGATGGTGTGATCGAGCGAACGAGGCTACCAGCGGCGGCCTCGGGCTCCCAATGGGGTGGAGTTCGACGCGGATCCATGAAGACGAGCGTACGAACGGGGTGTGACATCCACTTCAGCTACTCCAGTCGGGGAGCCCGAAGGCGGCCACGGGGAAGCTCACCTGCCAGGGCCTCGACGGCGTACTGGAACGGGCCTACAGCGGCGTACAGCAGGCACTCGTCTTCGGTGCCCGCGCACGGCTCCATTCGGGTGCGCGACACGAGGCGCCCGTCGGCGTCGTACCAGCTGATGTCGAGCGCAACCGGAACCGTCGACATCGTGAACGAGGTCGTCGTCGGCTCCGTGTACGCGAAGAGCATCACGTCGTAGTCGCCCATCGTCTCCCGCTCCCGCATCCCCTGGCTCCGCTCGCCCGGCTCGTCAGTGACGACGGCGTTGACGCGTGACTTCCCGATCTTCAGGCGCGTCTCGGTGAGTTCGGAGAAGGGATCGTCCGCGGGGGCAGCGTTCACGACCGCGTCGGCCAATCGCGCCGCGGGCGAACCGGGCGAAGGGTCACCACCGCCTGCGAGGATCGCAACCGCGGCGAACACCGCCACATTGAGCGCCACCATCCCGAAGATGATGACGCGGTCGACCGGTCTACGTAGCAGGCGCGCGCTCGCTCGGGGTGTCCTCGGCCGCTTCACCGGTGTAGAGGTTCAGCGACTCACTCACCGTGTCGGCGGCGTGGTACGTCTCGTCGCTCGACGGGAACCGACCGTTGCGCACGTCGTCCGCGAAGTGGCTGACCGCCGCGATCGCGTCGTTCGCCAGATCGGCGTAGCGCCGCACGAACTTCGGCGGCTTGCGGTCCTCGAGCCCGAGCAGGTCGTGCATCACGAGCACCTGGCCGTCGCAGTGCCGGCCCGCGCCGATCCCGATGGTCGGCACTGCGATCGTGTCGGTGACCAGACGAGCGACGGCGTCGGGGACGCATTCGAGCACGACGGCGAAGCACCCAGCCGCGGCCAGCGCCTCGGCGTCGTCGACGATCGCCCGGGCCGTGTCGAGGTCCTTGCCCTGCACCCGGAACCCGCCGAGGGCGTGCACCGACTGCGGGGTCAGGCCGAGGTGACCCATGACAGGGATCTCGGCGTCGAGGATCGCCTGCACGGCTTCGAGGCGCTTGCGGCCCCCCTCGAGCTTCACGGCACCGGCGCCGGCGCGCACGAGCTTCGCGGCGTTGTGCACGGTCTCGGAGGTCGAGACGTGGTAGCTGAGCCACGGGAGGTCACCGACCACCAGCGCTCGGGGCTCGGTGCGAGCCACCGCGCCTACGTGGTGCGCGATGTCCTCGGTGGTCACCCGGAGCGTGTCCTCGTAGCCGAGCACCACGTTGGCGACCGAGTCGCCCACGAGGATCATGTCGACGCCAGCAGCGTCGGCGATCCGGGCGGTCGGCGCGTCGTACGCGGTGACCATGACGAGGGGGCTGTCGGTCGACGTGTGGGCAGCCACCGCGGGCGCGGTGACCCGACCCTTGGTCGGAGTGCTTGCGGCCATCTCGTGACCTCCGTCGTCCAGGGCACGGACGGCTCCCGGCGACACCAAGAGATTACCCAACTTCTCTCGGTCAGTCACTCGGCGCCGGGGGTATCCAGCGCCGCTCTCCGAGCCCTTCCTTTCCTTGGCGAGTGCCTCGGCTCGCAAGGCTCGCTCCGGCACCGCGCGTCTCGGCGGCTGCACCCGGCGCGTCTCAGACGGCCCAGCGCCGCCCGTGGAGCTCGTGGCGCTGGAGGTGGTTCCAGCGACAGTCGAGGCACACCTCGACGACGTAGCGAGAGAACTCTTCGTGCCGTGCGTCGAGCTTCGCGAGCTCACCATCCGAGGTGATGCAACGCCCGTTGGCATGACGGAGTGCGTCGCCGTAGACGTAGGACACCAGACGAAGATCGGACGAGCCGCACACCGGGCAGTCGGTGACGGCCCGCTCGCCCACGTTCCGCCCCGCCCGCAACAGCTCAGGGTGCGCATCACAGACGTCGTGCTTCTCCCGCCGGCCGCTGCGCAGATCACGCAGCGCGGCCCTACGCACCAGCACGTAGTCGACGTTCCGCATTGGGTGGCGAGTGTATGCACGCCCTACGACCGAATCGCGCGCCACCTCGACGCAGATGAGGACAAGGCCCCGATGGGCTTGACCGGGTGGACCGGATGGTTCATACTGATATCTCGATATATCGCGTCGATATATCGGATCGCACTCAGGAGTCCTCGTGCTGGAACTCGCCGTCCTCGGCCTGCTCAAGGAGCAGCCCCTCCACGGCTACGAGCTGAAGAAGCGGCTCGGGGAGACCCTCGGATTCCTCTGGGGCGTCTCGTACGGCTCCCTCTATCCCGCCCTTCGACGCCTCGAGCGTGAAGGGGCGATCGAGAGCGTCGAGCCGGGGCCCGCGCTGGTCAGCGCACCGGTCCCGACGGGCTCGTTGACCGGTGACCTCTCGGCGGCTCGACACCGCACCGGCGCCCGGAGGGCCGAGAGCTCACGGCGCACGCGCAAGGCGTACCGGATCACCGAGCGAGGTGATGCTCGCCTCGTCGAGCTCCTCCTCGAGGACGACGAGCGGACCGATGACGACAAGGGGTTCGCCATCAAGCTCGCGTTCTGCCGGCACGCTCCCGCCGACGCCCGCCTGCGCTTCCTGGAGCGCCGCCGCGACACGCTGCGCACCCGCACCGAGCACGTGCGCACGCGGCGCGGCCGCGAACGCACCCCCCGCAGTCAAGACCGCTATCTCACCTCTCTGTTGGAGCATCGAGCCCGAGCGACGGCCAGCGACCTCGAATGGGTCGAGCAGCTGATCGCCGAGGAGCGGACCGTCGACACCACCGTCTTGGGTCATCAAGAAGGAGCGACCGCATGAGCGCCGCAAATGACAAGAAGGTCCGAGTCGCGATCGCCGGCGTCGGGAACTGCGCGAGCAGCCTCGTGCAGGGCGTCGAGTACTACCGCGATGCCGACCCGAAAGACGAGGTCCCCGGCCTCATGCACGTCGACCTCGGCGGCTACCACGTGCGCGACGTGGAGTTCGTCGCCGCGTTCGACGTCGATCTCGCCAAGGTCGGCCTCGACCTCGGCAAGGCGATCTTCGCGGGCCCGAACAACACGGTGAAGTTCGCCGACGTCGGCGGCGTCGGGGTGCAGGTGCAGCGCGCGCCAACGCTCGACGGCCTCGGCGAGTTCTACCGCGAGACGGTGGAAGAGTCACCCGCCACGCCGGTCGATGTGGCGCAGGTGCTGCGCGACTCGAAGGCCGACGTGCTGGTCAGCTACTTGCCGGTCGGCTCCGAGGAGGCCCAGCGTCACTATGCGCAGGCCTGCCTCGAGGCGGGTGTGGCGTTCGTGAACGCCATCCCGGTGTTCATCGCGAGCAACCCCGAGTGGGCGAAGAAGTTCGAGGACGCCGGCATCCCGATCGTCGGTGACGACATCAAGAGCCAGGTCGGGGCCACGATCGTGCACCGGATCCTCACCCGCCTCTTCGAGGACCGTGGTGTCGAGCTCGACCGCACGTACCAGCTGAACTTCGGCGGCAACATGGACTTCAAGAACATGTTGGAGCGCAAGCGACTCAAGTCCAAGAAGATCAGCAAGACGCAGTCGGTCACGAGCCAGATGGACCACGGCATCGAACCGGAGAACGTGCACATCGGCCCGTCCGACCACGTGCCGTGGCTCGACGACCGGAAGTGGTGCTACATCCGCCTCGAAGGCCGCAACTTCGGTGACGTGCCGCTCAACCTCGAGCTCAAGCTAGAGGTGTGGGACTCACCGAACTCAGCCGGCGTCATCATCGACGCCGTGCGCTGCGCCAAGCTCGCGCTCGACCGCGGCATCGGTGGTCCGCTGTTGGGCGCGTCGGCGTACTTCATGAAGTCGCCGCCGGTGCAGTACCGCGACGAGGAAGCCCGCGAGATGGTGGAGGCGTTCGCCCGCGGCGACTGATCCGCGTGATCATGACGGGGTGACCACCCGTCAGCATGTGTTCGTCGGCGCGGACGCGTTCATCGACGCGCTTCGCGCCGACATCGCCAAGTGTCGCCACACGCTCCGAGTGCAGTTCTCGACGTTCGAAGGCGATGAAGCGGGGCGGGTCTTCGCCGGCTTGTTGCTCGAGCGGAAGGCCGCCGGCGTCGAGGTCGAGGTGATCCTCGACGGGTACAGCGATGTGATCGCTGATGACGTGTACCCCTTCTCGATCCGCAACCGGAAGACGCTCACCACCGAGCGGCGCAAGCGAAGCGAGCTGCTGGCACAGCTCGAAGCGGGCGGGGTGCCGATCCGGCGGGTCAACCCCGCGGGCCGGTTTCACCGATACCTCTTGTTCCGGGACCACAAGAAGGTGGTGATCGTGGACGACCGGGTGGGCTACGTCGGCGGGCTCAACGTGTCCGAGCACAACTACGGCTGGCACGACTTCATGGTCCGCGTGGACGGGCCCGCGGTCGTGGGCGATCTGGTCGTCGACTTCTCCAGCACCTGGGCCGGGGCCACCACCGCGCTCACGCAACGTCACGAGAGCCGCGACTACGTGCTGAACCACGCTCCGGGGCGACCGACGGTGCTCGACGCGGCGCTCGATCTCATCGCACGCGCGCGGTCGCTGATCGTGATGGAGTCGCCGTACCTGTGCGGGGACCGGGTCGAAGGGGCGCTCCTCGCGGCGGCAGGCCGGGGCGTGCAGGTGAGGCTCGTCACCCCCATGCACCCGAATCACCTGCACAACCGGGTGTGGATCCGCAAGCTTCGGCGGCGGCTTCGCCATGAGAACATCGAGCTCTTGGGGTACACGGGCTCAGACGGCATGACGCACGCCAAGCTGCTGGTGGTCGACGACGAGATCGCGGTGTTCGGGTCGCTGAACTACCAGGAGATCGAAGCGCTCGCACAGAAGGAGCTGAACGTCATCACGCGCGACCCAACGCTCGTCGCGGAGCTGACCGCCCTCTTCGACGATGACGCGCGGTCGAGCGAGCCGGTGCCGATCCCGCGCACCGCGTTCGGCTGGTTCACGTATCGGTTCATCCACTGGTTCGTGCGGGTGTGGGCCGGTCGTCTCGTGCGAAGGCCTTCATGGCGCGCCACGTATAGCTGAGGCGGCGGCATGCGTGAGTGGGCGCGGCGACACCGCGTCGAGATCAAGTACGTGCTGATCGGCGTCGTGCTGCTCGCCATCTTGATCACGCTCGACCGAACGGAGGTCCTGGGCAACCTCGATCACGTCGTCGTGGACGTGCTCGACGCGACCGAAGGGCTGGGCGCCCTGGGGATGTTCGTGCTCGCGCTGGTGTCGAACTGCGCGGTCTTCATCCAGATCCCGTACACGTTGCCCTTGCTGTCGGCGGCGATCGGCGGGTCGAGCTACCTCGACATGCTCATCCTCGGGGTCGCCGCGGGGATCGGCGCTGGCTTCGGCGAGACCGTCAAGTACCACGTCGCGCACCGCGTCCTCAGCAAGAAGCCGAACCTTCATCACAGCGGCCTCTACCAGTGGGTGACCCGCCAAGCGGCGGAGAATCCCAAACGCGTGAAGTGGATCGTGTTCCTCTGGGCCGGCTCGGTGCTGCCCGACGACACCGTCGTGATCCCGCTGGCGATGATCAAGTACGGGGTCCGGCGGATCGCACTGCCGCTCTTCCTCGGCAAGGTGTTCCACAACGTGCTGTTCGCGTCGATCTTCTACGCGATCAGCGACACCGCCGACGACCTCGTGCGCAGCGGCCTGCGCATCGATCTCGCGTTCGGCTTGCTCGTGACGTTCTTCCTGGTGGTCCTGTACCAAGTGGAGAAGGCGATGCGCGAGGGCAGCGCGGATCCGGTGACGGACGCCCTCGAGGCGGAGGTCGAAGCCTCGAACGACTAGGCGGGGGAGGTGCCGCGCTCGCGCGCCCAGGCCGCGAGACGCTCGTACGCCTCGGCCTCTTCGATCGGGCCTTCGTCGAGCCGTAGCTCGAGCAAGAAGTCGAGCGCCTCGCCGACGACACGACCGGGCTCCACGCCGAGGAACTCCATGACCTGACGCCCGTCGAGGGGCGGTCGGATCGAGTCGAGCTCTTCCTGCGCCCGCAGCTCATCGATGCGGGCCTCGAGCTCGTCGATCCGCTTGCCGAGCATCGCGGCCTTCTTCTTGTTGCGCGTCGTGCAGTCGCTGCGCTGGAGGTGGTTCAGCTCATCGAGCAGATCCCCGGCGTCGCGCACGTAGCGGCGGACGGCCTTGTCGGACCAACCCATCGCGTACGTATGGATGCGCAGGTGCAGGTAGACGAGCTTGGTGACGTCGTGCACGAGATCGTTCGCGAAGCGCAACGCGCGCATGCGCTCTTCCGTCATGCGCGCACCGACCACCTCGTGGTGGTGGAAGCTCACGCCACCCCCGGCAAACGACCGCGTCTTCGGCTTCCCGATGTCGTGAAAGAGCGCCGCGAGGCGCACCTTCAGCTCGGGTCGCGTGTTGCACACCACCGCGATCGTGTGCGCGAGCACGTCCTTGTGGGAGTGGATCGGGTCCTGTTCGAGCCGCATCGCGTTGAGCTCGGGCAGGAACTCGTCGGAGAGGCCGGTCGAGCACAGCAGCCAGAGGCCGGGGGCGGGGTCCGGTACCACGAGGAGCCGTGACAGCTCCGCGGCGATGCGCTCCGCGCTCACGATCTCCATGCGGTGACGGTGCTCCTCGATGGAGTGCACCAGCTCGGGAACCGGTTCGAGCTCGAGCGCAGCGATGAATCGCGCCGCCCGGAGCATCCGCAGCGGATCGTCGGTGAACGACACCTCCGGGTCGAGAGGCGTTCGCAGGACGCGCGACGCGAGGTCGACCGCGCCGCCGAACGGGTCGACGAGTCGCGGCTCAGGGAGCTCGAGCGCCATCGCGTTGATCGTGAAGTCCCGGCGCGAGAGGTCGGTCTCGAGGTCGTCGGCGAACTCGACGTCGGGCTTCCGGCTGTCCTCGTGGTACACGTCGCCACGGAAGGTCGTGATCTCGAACACCACGCCGTCCTTGCGGGCACCGACCGTCCCGAAGCGCTTGCCCTGGAGCCACACGTCGTCGGCCCACTTGCTGACGACCCCCTCGATGGTGTCGGGCCGCGCGTCGGTCGTGAGGTCCACGTCGGCGGCAGGGTCGGCCCAGTCGAGGAACGCGTCCCGCACGGGTCCGCCCACGAGGTAGCACTGGTGCCCGGCCGCGACGAGACGGTCGGCGAGGTCGCGCGTCGGCGACCCGGGCTCGTAGAAGCGGGCCAGCCGCTCGGGTACATCCATCCCAGCCCATTCTCGCGGGCGGCACCGGCCACGCTTCGCTCAGATCTCGGAAGTGGCCGCCTGGCCCCGGTGTTACGTTCGACAGCGAGTCGAGACGAGAGGTGCAGGTGGACGGCGACGATTGGCGCTGGATCTGGCTGGGCTTGACCGTCGCCTTCGCGGTGGGTGAGCTCGCGATCCCTGGCACCTTCTTCGTGCTCTCGTTCGCAGTCGGAGCCGGCATCGCCACGATCGCTGCGTTCCTCGACGGGAGCACGGGGTTGCAGTGGGCGCTGTTCGTCGGGTTCTCGACACTCGCGATCTTGCTCCTCGTCCCGCTCGGGCGCCGCCTCGCCAAGTCGGAGGGCCCGGAAGCGCAGGAAGGCGCCACCCGCTGGGTCGGCCGCGTCGCGATCGTGACCGAGGAGATCCCGGCATCACCGCATGCCACCGGTCGGGTCCGAGTCGAACGAGACGAGTGGCGCGCGGAGTTCGACGGCGACGACGGGATCGCGAACGGCACGCGCGTGAAGGTCGTCGCGGTTCGCGGCACACGCCTCGTCGTCGCGCCGCTGGAATCCAACGAGAGCTAGGAGAAAGCCGTGGACTCCGGACTGATCGTGCTCGCCGTCATCGCGGTGTTGCTCTTCCTGATCGCGTTCAAGTCCATCCGCATCGTGCGGCCGTACCAGCGGGGTGTCGTCGAGCGACTGGGCCGGTTCAAGGCCACGGTGGACCCCGGACTGCGCTTCATCTTCCCGTTCATCGACCGGATCCTGATGGTCGACATGCGAGAGCACGTCACCGATGTGCCTCCGCAGGAGGTCATCACCTCCGACAACGTCGTCGTCTCGGTGGACGCGGTGATCTACTACGAGGCCACCGACCCACAGCGCCTCGTCTACAACGTGGCCAACTTCCAGCTCGCGGTCACGAAGCTGGCGCAGACGAACCTCCGCAACGTCGTGGGCGACATGGAGCTCGACTCGGCGCTCACGTCGCGGGAGACGATCAACACCAAGCTTCGCGAGATCCTCGACGACGCCACGGACAAGTGGGGCACTCGCGTCGTGCGCGTCGAGATCCAGCGCATCGACCCACCTCCCGACGTCGTGGCATCGATGCACCATCAGATGAAGGCCGAGCGTGACCGCCGCGCCGTGGTCACCGAGGCGCAAGGTGTGCGCGAGGCGGCGATCACGCGGGCCGAAGGCGACAAGCAAGCCGCGATCCTCGAGGCGCAGGGCCAGGGTGAGGCGATCGAGCGGATTGCAGACGCCGAGAAGTACCGGCAGGCGACCGTCGCCGAAGGCGAGGCCTCGGCGGTGAGGCAAGTGTTCTTGGCCATCCACGAAGGCGGCGCGACCAACGACGTGCTCGCGCTGAAGTACCTCGAGGCACTGGAGGCCATCGCGGACGGCCAGGCCACGAAGATCTTCTTGCCCACCGAGATGTCGGGTCTGTTCGGCGCGATCGGCGGCCTCGCCGAGCTGCTCAAGACCGACGACAACGGCGACAGCAACAACCAGGAGCGCCCGGCGGTCGAGGCGCCCGCGCCGGCCTGACCACACGCGCCGCTAGGCGAGCGGCGTGGCCATCTCGCTGGTTGGCTCCGTGACCGGCATCTCTGGGCGGGCCGCGGCCATCGCGGCGCGGGTGCGGTCGGCTTCGTCGAGCATGACCGAGACCGCAGGCTCGTAGGTCGCGTGCGCAAGGGCGTTCTCGCGCGTGACCAGCCCTCGGCGGTACAGCGCGGCGAGGCTCTGGTCGAACGTCTGCATCCCCCACATCTCACCTTCGGCCACGAGCGCTTGGATCTTCTCCGGGCTCTCTGAGTCAGCCAAGGCTTCTGACACCGGACCGTTGGCCACGAGCACCTCGACCGCGGGGACACGGCCGCGGCCGCCGGCGCGCGGCAGCAGTCGCTGGCAGAGCACGCCCTGCAACGTCCGCGCGAGCAACGAGCGCACCGGCGCGCGCTGGGCCGGCGGGAAGCGATCGATGAGGCGGGTGACGGCATCGGGCGCGCCGACCGCCTGCGAGACCGCGAGGACGAGTCGACCCGCGCCCGCGACCTCGAGCGCGCTCATCGCGGTGTCGGCGTCGGGGAGCGCGCCGACGACCACCACATCCGGGTCCTGGTGCGCCACCGCGCCCAGCGCGATGGCGAAGGTCTCGGTGTCGCGGCCCACTTCACGTTGGTCGATCACCGCTCGCTTGTCGGTGTGCACCACCTCGATCGGCTGCTCGATGGTCACGATGTGCGCGCTGCGCGACGAGTTCACATGGTCGACCATCGCCGCGAGCGTCGACGTCCGCCCGGAGCCGGCCAGCCCCGACACGAGCACCAGCCCCGAGGGCGCGTCGGCCAGCGTCGTCGCCACCGGCGGCAGGCCGAGCGCGTCGATGCCGGGCACGCCGGGGACGATGCGGCGTAGCACGAACGCCACCTGACCTTGCTGACCGAACGCGCTCACCCGGAATCGGCCGACGCCCTGGATGGAGTAGACGCCGTCAGCCTCCCGGCCGTAGCGCAACCCCGCCGCCTGGTCCGACGGGAGGATGCGGCCGGCGAGCTGCTCGGTGTCGTCGGGTGCGAGCACCTCTTGCGCCGACTCCCGCAAGGCGCCGTCGACCCGCACGTGCGGGCGGGCGCCGACCTTCAGGTGGACGTCGGACGCGCGCTCTTCGACGGCGAACCGGAGCAGTCGATCGAGATCCAGCATCGAGGTCGTACCGACACTTCCCGCCTCGAGACCTGAGCCAGAGCGGGTTTTTGCGCCGCGCGTCCACCCCTACGGTGGAGACGCGGCGCCGAAAGCCGCTGGTCAGGCCAGCTGGTGGACCTCGCGGGCGGCCTCGATCACCTCGCTTCCGGGGCCCCCGCTGGTCGGCGGCTGGCTCGACGAGACCGGCTCACCCAAGAGGGCAGGCAGCGTCGCGGACACCGACTCGCGGAGGGCGTCGAGGTCGTAGCCACCTTCGAGGAAGACGATCGTGCGGCCCTTCGGCGCCAGCGCGACGGCGCGGGCGGCCAGGATCCCGTAGTCGCCGGCGCTCAGCGCCAGGCCGGTGAGCGGATCGTCCCGATGTGCGTCGTAACCAGCCGAGACCAGCACCCAATCCGGCGCGAAGCGCTCCACCATCGGCTCGATCACCTCGTCGAACGCCCGGAGGTACACGTCGCCCGTAGTGCCCGCGGGCAGCGGGACGTTGCAGGTCGTCCCGGCCCCTGCGCCGGCTCCCGTGTCGTCGATCCGACCGGTCCCCGGGTAGAGCGGCCACTGGTGCAGTGAGATGTAGAGCACCCGCGGATCGGACCAGAAGATGTCTTGCGTCCCGTTCCCGTGGTGTGCGTCGTAGTCGAGCACGAGCACCCGCGCGCCCCGTTCGGCGAGCGCAGCCGCGGCCACGGCCACGTGGTTCACCAAGCAGAAGCCCATCGGCGTGCGTCCGGTGGCGTGATGACCCGGAGGGCGGAGGCCAAGGAACGCCGCAAGACCGTCGCCCTGCTCGAGCGCGTCGACCGCCGCGAGCCCGGCTCCTGCGGCATGGAGCGCGGCGTCCCACGAACCGACGGAGGCCACGGTGTCCATGTCGATCGCGCCTCCGCCGTTCTCACAGAGCTCAGCGACCCGATCGATGAGCGCGGTGTCATGCACGAGCTGGAGCTCGTCGCGCGTCGCGACGCGCGACGGGAGGAGGACGATTGCATCGTCCACGCGCGCCTTCCGCACGCCGGCTTCCACGGCCGCCAATCGCTGGATGCGCTCGGGATGGCCTGGTCCGGGATCGTGTTTCGAGAACTCGTCGTGATCGGCCACCAACAGCACGCTCATGACGATATTCGTCCTCATCACGTGGCATGCATCGGCGGCTTCGCCGACCGATGCATTGCGCGAGCCCGAAGCTTGCGAGGGCGACCAAACGAGCGCGCCACGGAGCCCGCGAGGCGATGCGATTACGCTCGTCGGCCGTGGCCGAGCGCGCACGCCGTCACTCCTTCGGATGGGCGCGGGTGACGTCATGGCACGGCCGCCACGATGTCGCACATCTGGTCCTCGCCGAGGGCACTCCGCCGACGCGCGCGGAGGTCGAAGAGTGCGTCGAGCGGCTGCGACACGCCGGCTACACCGCGATCGTCACGAGCGCGCTCACGGCCGCTGACTCTCTGCCGTTCGTGGACTCCGGATTCGGTGTGCACGAGCGGCTACATCTCCTGGAGCACACGCTCGACGAGCTGCCCATGCCGGCGGCCGATCCGCCAGCGCTGCGACGAGCGTGGCGAGCTGATCGCTCGTCCGTGCTCGGCGTCGATGCACTCGCGTTCGACGCCTTCTGGCGGCTCGATCCCGACGGACTCAACGACGCATTGCACGCCACCCCGGCGGTCCGATTCCGCGTCGGCGATCTCGGGTCGCGACCCGTTGCCTACGCCATCACCGGTCGAGCGGGGCGGCGCGGCTACCTCCAACGTGTGGCCGTGCATCCCGACGTGCGTCGCGCGGGATGGGGACGAACCCTGGTGCTCGACGCGCTGGTCTGGTTGCGGCGGCACGACACCCAGCGCGCGCTCGTGAACACTCAGTGGACGAACGATGGCGCGCTCGCGCTGTACGAGTCGTGTGGGTTCCGGCGCCTCCCGGTCGGGCTCTGCGTGCTCGATCGGGACCTGTGACCCAGACGCGACGCGTGTGGCGCGCGGTCGCCGCCGCCGTTGCTGCGCTCGTCCCGAGCGTGGTGCTCGCGCCGTCCGCGACCGCGGGGCCGACGCCGTCGATCGCGCTCGTCGCGCAAGATGCGTGGACGCTGACCGGTGGTGATGTCCACGCCAAGCTCGACGTCCAGGGCGCCGCGCCGGGTGCGTCGATCTGGTTCATCGCACACCAGTCGTTGCAGTCGCGCGATGCGTTCGACTCGACGCTCGAAGCCGAGGGGGATCTCGGCGGCACCAACGACACCGTCGTCGTGCCGGTCGATGCGTTGCCTCTCGACGCGAACGGCAACCGAGACCTGACGTTGCGACTCGAAGTTCCGGGCGGCGTGCGTCTCGCGGAGACGCTCGGCGCACGTGGACCCGGCGTGTACCCACTTGAAGTCGAGCTGCGCGACGCCGACAACGAGACCCAGGCGGGCTTCATCACCTATCTGGTCGTAGTCGGGGGCGCGGGCGCGGATGCGGCGATCACCTCGCCGTTGGGTGTCGCGTGGATCTGGCCGCTGAGCGCGCCGCCGGCCACGTTGCCGAGTAACGGCCTCGATCCCGAGGTCGTCAACCAGCTCGAGCCCGACGGCCGGCTCGGCCGCCAGGTCTCCGCCCTCGACCGAACGGCCGGCGTGCCGCTGACGATCGTGCCAGGGCCCGAGACCCTCGACGCTTGGGTCGACAGCTCTGGCAAGCAGTCGATCGCCAACGGCGTCCTCGCGCTGCAGCGTGCGCGCGCCGTGCACCAGGTGGTCGCGAGCGCGTACATGCCGATCGACCTACCGTCGTTGCTGCGCGCCGGGATGGCCGGCACGGTCGATGCGCACCTCGCCGCGGGTGAGGAATCCCTGCGCGTCTTCTTCGGCGAGCGTGTCGACCCGCGCACTGCGCTCGCTCGACCCGTCGACGGCGCCGCGCTCAGTCGGCTCCGCACAGGCGGGGTCGATCGACTGATCGTCGAGACCGACGCGCTGGCAGCCGATGAACCCGTCGAGGTGCCCGACCGACCGTTCCTGCTCGAGCCCCCACCATCGCTGGTTGCCGCCGGCCCCATCACCGCCGTTGCCTCGGACTCGGCGTTGGCCCGACTCCTGAGCGGCGACGACCCGCCAGCGGTGCGGGCCCAACGACTCCTCGCGGGCCTGTCGGTGATGGCCTACGCCGAGACGGCCGGCGACCCTCGCGCGGTGACCATCGCGAACCCCGCCCAGATGGATCCGCCCGAGGAGCTCATCGACGCAGTGCTCGATGGCCTGCGCGCGAACCCGCTGCTCACACCGACGACGGTCGACGCCGTCTTCGAACAGCTCCCGGTGGACGTGAACGACGAGTCCGTCGTCACCCGCGAGCTGGCGACCTACGAGCCGCCCGCCCCGCCGGTGCCCGCACTGGCGTACGAGTCGACGCGAGCACGTCTCGCCTCGTTGCGGGGGTTCGCCCCCGGGGTCAACGGGATCGACGTGGCCGAACGCGCGCTCCTCTCGTCCGTGTCGTCCGCGTGGAGCTCCCCCGACGGCGCGGCGCGCGCCGAAGCCGAGCTCGCGAGCGTCGAAGCGCTGATCGGTGGGTTCCTGGCGCGCATCGAGGTGCCCGAGCCCTCGACGATCACCCTCACCGACCGGGCCGGGGACATCCCGTTGACCTTCCGCAACGACACCGAGCAGACGGTCACCGTCCTCATCCAGCTCCAAAGCCCGAAGCTCTCCTTCCCCGACGGCATCGAGCAGGTCGTCGAGCTCCAGCCGCAGAACACGACGGTCCACATCGCGGTCGAGTCCCGCACCTCGGGATCGTTCCCGCTCAGCGTCACCGTGACGTCGTTCGACGGCGCGCTGACCATCGCCCAGGCCCAGATCCAGGTGCAGGCCACCGAGGTGAGCGCGGTCGGGCTGGTGCTGCTTATCAGCGCGGCGGTGTTCCTCGCACTCTGGTGGATGTGGCACACCCACCGCGAGCGCGCACGCAAGCGCGTGCCAGCGCCGGTCCCCGAACCCGCCACGTGAGCACCACCGAGCAAGGACGGCACGACACCGGGCGCCTGCTCAAGTCAGGAGCGATCGTCGGCCTCGGCACCGCGCTGTCGCGCGTCACCGGGCTCATCCGCGTTGCGGCGATCAGCTACGCGTTCGGGGCGTCCACGCTCGCCGGCGTCTACAGCTGGTCGAACGAGACCCCGAACATCATCTACGAGCTGCTGCTCGGCGGGGTGCTCACCGCGACGCTCGTGCCCCAGTTCGTGCGTCACCTGCACGACGATGACGATGACGCCACGAGCGCGGTGTTCACGACGGCGATGCTCGGGCTGCTCGTGATCACGATCGTGGGCGTGCTCGCCGCGCCGTTGCTGGTGCGCGTGTACCTGCTGTTGGTACACGGCGGAGTTCGTGATGACCAGCAGGAGCTCGGCACCGCGTTCATGCGGCTCTTCATGCCCGAGATGCTCTTCTACGGGTTGACGGCGCTGGCCACCGCCATGTTGCAAGCGCGCCGCCGCTTCGCCGCGGCCGCCCTCGCCCCGATCCTGAACAACATCGTGGTGATCGCGATCTTCTTCACGCTCCCCCGCGTGTTCGACGGCCCGTTCTCGGTCCGCCAGGTGCTCGAGGACGACATACTCCTGCTCTTCATCGGGCTCGGGACGACCGCCGGGATCGCGGCGATGGGCCTTGCCCTCCTGCCAGCCTTGCGGCGGGCCGGGGTGCGCCTCCGGTTCCTCGCCGACTGGCGCCACGAGGCCGTGCGGCGAGTGATGCGGCTTTCGGGTTGGACGATCGGATATGTCGCCGCGAACCAGGTCGCGCTGTGGGTCGTGATCGTGCTCTCGAACGGTGTCCGACTCGCGTCGGGGAACGGGCACGGTGGCGCGTTCGTGTACTTCAACGCGTACCTGCTGTTCGTGCTCCCCTATGGGCTGCTCGCGTTCCCGATCATGACCGCGGTGCTGCCCGAACTCGCGGCCGCGGGACGCCGGATCGATCGGCCCGCACTCCGTCACCGATTCGCGCGCACCTTGCGGCTCAGTCTGACAATCCTGATCCCGGCCGCGGCCGTGTCCGTCGTGTTGGCGCGTCCGATCGTGACGTTCATCATGCAGCGCGGCGCGTTCACGCCCGCCGACGCCGACATCGTCGCCGACACGCTCGTCGGGTTCGCCGTGGGTCTGCCGTTCTTCTCGAGCTACCTGTTCGGCCTGCGCGCGTTCTACGCGCTCGACGACACGAAACGACCGTTCCTCTTCGGTTGCTTCCAGAACGCCGTCAACGTGGCGCTGGCCATCCTGTTCTTCGAGGTGTTCGACATGGGCATCCCCGGCCTCGCGTACGCGCACTCGGGTGCGTACGCGTTCGGAGCCGCGATCACGTTGCTCACGTTGAGCCGACGCTCACCACGCGGGATCGGCAGCCTACGAGGTCGCGGCATCGAGCTGATAGCGGTTCGGGTGATCGCCGTGACCGTCGTTGCCGGGTTCGCGGCGTGGGTGCTCGGGAAGTCCGTGGGCTGGGAGACGTCAGGTGAGGCCGCGGTGTCCACGTTCCTCGGCCTGCTCGGCGCCGGCACGATCACCGTGGTGGGGCTGCTCGCGCTTCGAGTCGAGGAGTTCTCCGAGGTGCTCGACCTGGTGCTCCGTCACTTCCGCCGGGGCCTGAAGCGCACGAAGGCGTCGCCCTCGCACGCACCGCCAGAGGACTCGGCATGAAGCGAGTGCCCGCGCCGTAGGGAGGCGAAGCCCGCGGAGCCGACCAGACATGCAGGTACCCTGCGGCGCAGCGAGCGGGGCCTAGCGGCCCGGCGCTCGCGCCGAGAGCGAAAGGATGAGGTCGTGAACGTGCGGGTGGTCACCGACAGTGCGTGCGATCTGCCGGAGCAGCTCGTCGCCGAGCTCGGGATCGAGATCGTCCCGCTGACCATCCGCTTCGGCGCCGAGGAGCTGGTCGACCGCGTCGAGCTCAGCACCGACGAGTTCTGGGATCGACTCCGTTCGTCCGAAGCGCTCCCGGAGACGTCCGCACCATCGGCGGGCGCGTTCGAGGCCCGGTTCCGCGAGCTGATCGCCGACGGCGCCAGCGGCATCGTCTGCGTCAACCTCTCCTCGCGCCTGTCGGCCACGATGCAGGCTGCGCAGGTAGCCGGCGCGGCGGTCACCAAAGACTGCCCAGTGCACGTGATCGATTCGATGACGTGCTCGCTCGGTCTCGGCAGCCTCGTGCTGACGGCAGCGCGCCGTGCGAGCAACGGAGACGCGATCGACGACATCGTCGCCGAAGTGAGCGATCGCCGCGACCGGACGCGTCTCTTCGGCAGCCTCGACACCCTCGAGTTCATCAAGCGTGGCGGGCGAATCGGCAACGCCCGCGCGCTCCTGGGCACGATGCTCTCGATCAAGCCCGTCATCGAGGTGCGCGACGGTGCGGTCGAGGAGTCGGGGCGCGTGCGCACCCGCTCCCGGGCGTTGCGCCTCCTCGCCGACAAGGTCCGTGAGCAGCGGGTCGATTCGGTCGCGCTGCTGCACGGTCAGGCCTCCGACGTCGACGAGCTGTTGGAGCTCCTCGAGGCGATCGTGCCGCGTGACGAGATCGTCGTCAGCGTGGTCGGGTCCGTCATCGGCACCCACGCCGGTCCCGGCGTGATCGGAGTGACATTCCAAGTCGCCAAGGGCTGACGACACCAGACGCGAAGGCGGTCGCCGGGTTGTAACCCGGTAGCGTGCATGCAACGGTGGCTTTGCCGTCCGTTTGCAGTGCGCGAGCCCGAAAGCTTGCGAGGGCGACCAAAGGAGACGCGTGACGACCGCCGCCGCGCCCGGGCGCGTCCTGAACAACCGCTACCGCTTGGTCGAGCGGCTGGCTCGCGGCGGGATGGCGACGGTGTGGGTCGCCGAGGACACGCTCCTGGCGCGCAAGGTCGCGGTGAAGACCTTGCACCCGGAGCTGTCCGTCGATGAAGGCGTGCGGGCTCGATTCCGCAACGAGGCGATCTCGGCCGCCGGCCTCGCGCATCCGGGCATCGTGACCACCTACGACACTGGTGAGGACGACGGGGTCGCGTACATCGTGATGGAGCTCGTCGAGGGGCCGAACCTGCGCACGTTGCTCGACGAGCGCGGGCCCTTGCCCGTGCCCGACGCGCTGCGCATCGCGCGCGGCGTGGCCGCCGCGCTCGAAGAGGCGCACCGAAGCGGGATCGTGCACCGCGACATCAAGCCGGCCAACGTGCTCGTGCCTCCGAATGGACCGGTGAAGGTGACCGACTTCGGGATCGCCAAGGTGTCAGGGAAGGGTGACCTCACGAGCGCGGGCACGATCGTGGGGACCGCGCGCTACCTAGCGCCCGAGCAGGTGCGCGGCGAGCCCGCCGATGGCCGCGCCGACGTGTACGCGGTTGGGCTGCTGTTCCACGAGATGCTCGCCGGTGAGCTGCCCTTCCACGGCGACACCGAGATGGGTACGGCGCTCGCTCGCCTGAGCATGCCGCCCGACCCGCTCCCCGCGAGCATCCCCGCTGATGTCAAGGCGATCGAAGCGCGCTGTCTCGAGCAGATCGCAGGCGCGCGCTGGCCGAGCGCGCATGCGCTGGCCGCCGCGATCGACGCCGTGCTCCGCGGTGACGCGCTCCCGCCGGCCGAGGGCGACCCGCCGACGCGCACGGTGGCTCCCCCGCCGCCCGCGGCGCCGCCGACTCCCACCACCACGGCACCGCGCCCTCGTCCCCACGCGCGACGCTCCGGCCGGGCGTGGCCGTGGGCGATCCTCGGCGGCATCATGCTCGGCGCGGGTGCCGTTGGCGGCTACCTCATCCTGCAGGAGCTCGACAAGCGCGGCGGGGACACGATCGATCCCGGCGATGCGGCCCAGATCGTCAGCGCCGACGACTTCGACCCATTTGCCGACGTCGAGCACCCCGAGCTCGTCGACAACGTGTTCGACAACGACACGTCGAGCGCATGGCGCACCGAGACGTACTCCACCCCCGAGCTCGGGGGGAAGCAGGGCGTCGGGATCTATGTCGTCCTCGACTCGACGGCTGACGTCTCCAGCGTGGAGGTGCTGACGAACCAGAGCGGATGGGATGCCGAGATCTACGTGGCTGCGAGCCCGGCGACCGAGCTGAGCGGGTGGGGATCCCCCGCGGCGACCGGGACGAGCCTCGGCACGTCGCACGTGTTCGATCTCGATGAGTCCGGGGGCGCGGTGCTCGTGTGGCTGACGCGAGTCCCCGAAGGAGGCCGGCTCGAGATCACCGAGATCCGCGTTGGCTGACCTCGCCGGCGGTGCGCGGCCCACGCCGGACGGTGTGCGAATGGGTGGCGCGGCCGGGGTCGTCGAGGACAAGGCCCTCGCCCGCGCCGCGGCTCGAGGGGATCGTCGATCACTCGAGGTGCTCCTCGACCGGCACGCCGATCGCGTGCACGCCGTGTGCCGCCGGGTGATCGGACATCCCGAGGACGCGCTCGATGGCACACAAGAGGCGCTCGTCGCGATCGCCCGCGGGATCGGATCCTTCGACGGTCGGTCCGCGTTCACGACCTGGCTCTACCGGGTGGCGACCAACGCGGCGCTCGACGAGCTGCGGCGCAAGCGCCAGCGACCGGTCCCCGTCGACGAGCTCCCGGAGCCGGCGGCCGGTGGCTCGTCCGTCGCCGACCGGGTCGGCGCGCAGGTCGACATCGACGCGGCGCTCGCACAGCTGCCCGAGGAGTTCCGTGTCGCGGTCGTGCTGCGCGACCTCGCCGACCTCGACTATGCCGAGATCGCGGCCGTGCTCGACATCCCGCTGGGAACGGTGCGGTCGCGGATCGCTCGGGGCCGCGCCGCGCTCGCCGAGGTCCTCGGGAACCCCACGACCGTCGCCGACCGTCCAACTGAGCAGCCATGAACGAACCTCTCGACCCCGACATGCGCGACGAGGCGCTGGCCTCCCAGCTCGAGGTCGCGCCGGTCGACGAGGTGACTCGCCGACGCTTGGTGCGCACCGCGCTCGAGCGTCCTGCGGCGGCGCCGTCCACCCGTTGGATGACGGCGGTGTCGGTGGCCGCCGCGCTCGCGATCGGCGCGTTCGTCGGCGTGGTGCTCGTCGACGAGCAGGCGCCGCCGGAGTCGACCACCGCGCAGCGTGCGCCGACCGCGTCCGACGTCGAGGCGCTCGAGAGTGTGCCGGCCGCGGGCGCCGACGCGGCGTCCGGCCCGGTCACGCTGCTCGGTGACCTCGGCGACGTGACCAGGCTTGCCGACCTCCGGGCGGCGATCGACGTCAGCTTCGAACGGGCCGCGGGGCCGATGGAGAACGCGGTCGCGGCGTACGGATGCGGCGACCAACCGCCCGGAAACTTCGGGTTGGTGGCGACGAGCGCCGCCGGGACCGGCACCTACGAAGGCGCGCCGGTCACGGTGTTCATCGGCACCACCCCCGAGGGGCAAGCCCTCGCGGTCATCGTCCGGGCGGGTGACTGCACGGCCGTCGCGAACGTGTCGCTCGACCCTCGCTGATCCTCCCCTCACGGCAGGCCGCGGTTCCACGGCTGTGCCACGATGCGTCGGCGTGATCGCGGCGCCGACTCTCTCGCTCGTCCGCCGCTTCGGGCTGCTCCTCCTGCTGACCGTCGCGCTGCACGCGGCCGCGTTCACGGTCGAGCTGTTCAACCCCGACGAGGCCTTCGTGGGCACGCAGGCCCGCGTCGTGCTCGATGGCGGGTCCGTCTACGACGACACCGCCGATCGCAAGGCTCCTGCGCTTCCCTACCTCTATGCCGCCGCGTTCGCGGTGGTTGGCGACGACTCGCTGGTCGGTCCGCGGCTGCTCGCGATGCTCGCGCTCGCGCTGACCGCCTTCCTCGTCTTCTTGGAAGGTCGCGCCCGTTGGGGCGAACGCGCCGGGTGGGTGGCCGGGCTGCTCTGCGTGTTCGCCGCCACGGCGTACCTGCCTGGCGACGGGCAGGCCGCGAGCTTCGAGCTGTTCATGCTGCCCGCCACCGTCGGGGCCGTGGTGCTCGCGCGGCACGGTCGGTGGGCATCCGCGGGCGCGGCCGTCGGACTGTCGGTGCTCGTCAAGCAGACCGGCGGCGTGACCTTGCTGCCCGTGGCCTCCCGCGCCTGGCGGGCGCGTCAGCCGCGACCCTTCGTCCTCGCTGCGCTCGGGTTCGCCGCGCCGGTCGTGCTCGCGGCGGTGCTCATCGGGCCCGGCGAGTACACGCGGTGGAACGTGCTCGGCACCGGTGGGTTCGCCGCGCCGCCGCCGTTCGGCGAGGCCGTCCAGCTGCTCGGCGAGCAGGTCGGCCTCTGGATCGGTTTGAACGCGCCGCTCGTGCTGCTGCTCGCGCTGGCGTGGCGAGATCGTCGGCATCGGTCCGGCGCGCCCCCGACCGAGAGCTCCGGCGACAACGACCTCTGGATCTGGCTCGTGGGCGGCATCGTCGCGGTCGCGCTCGGGTGGCGCTTCTACGGGCACTACTTCCTCCAGCTCGTGCCACCGGTGAGCCTTCTCGCCGCCGGCGCGCTCGCGCGGCGGTCGACCCGCGTGCGCATCGGGGCACTGCTCGCGACCGGGGCCACCGCGACCGGCTGTGCGCTCGGGGCGCTCTTCGCGCATCCCGCGGACATCATCCGCCCGGAGCTCACCGACGGCGCGGCCCGTGCCATCCGTGCGCACTCGGGGGCCGACGACCGGGTGCTCGTGTGGGGCCTCGCACCGGAGCTCTACTGGGAGGCCGATCGGCTGCCCGCGACGCGCTTCGTGACGACGCTGTCGTTCCTCGCCGGGGTCCAACCGAGCCGCGACGAGCCCCGCGCGGAGCCCGCGCGCGCCAACCGGAAGAACTGGGATGACTTCCTCGCCGACTTCGACGCCCACCAGCCACGGCTCGTGCTCGACACTGCGCCCGCGGCGTTGAAGGACGCCGAGCTCGCTCCGATGAGCAAGTACTCCAGCCTGGCGATTCGGATCGTCGGCGACTACTGCTTTGTCCGCGAGGTCCGCGGCATGCATCTCTACGAGCGCCATACCCGGCCGGACGCCGACGCGGTCGGGTACCTCGCGAGGCCCGACACTCCGATCGCGCCGCCTTGCGGGCAGACCGTCGGCCGGGGTCGATCGACCCCCTGACAAGTACGCTCGCCGCCCTATGGCACGCGACGACTGGCCGAAGCAGGCCGCCGACACGATCGAAAAGGTCGTCGTCGCGGTCCGCGACAAGACCGTCGTCCCGGCCCAGAAGGCCACGAAGGCCGTCGTCTACGGGCTGCTCGCCACCTTCTTCATCGGCACCGCGCTCACCCTTCTCACCATTGGCGCCTTCCGGGGCCTGGTGATCCTCACCGGTGAGGTGTGGGCGGCCTACGGGATCTGCGGCGGAATCCTCGTGCTCGCCGGGGCGTTCTGCTGGTCACGGCGGATGCGACCGCCCAAGGACGAGGAGCAAGCGTGAGCGAGCAACGCAAGGTCGTGATCGCAGGATCGGGACCCGCGGGCCTCACCGCGGCGATCTATGCCGCCCGTGCCCTGCTCGAGCCGATCGTGATCGAGGGCATCGAGGCCGGCGGGCAGCTGATGCTCACGACCGACGTCGAGAACTACCCGGGGTTCCCCCAAGGGATCATGGGGCCCGACCTCATGACCAAGCTTCGGGAGCAGGCGGTCCGGTTCGGGGCTGAGTTCGTCACCGCCGACGTCGACCGGGTCGACCTGTCGGAGTCGCCGTTCGGGGCGTGGGTCGGCTCCACCGAGTACCGCGGCGACGCGCTCATCCTCTCTACCGGCGCGAGCGCGCAGATGCTCGGGCTCGAGTCCGAGGCCCGCTTGCTCGCCAAGGGGGTCTCGACCTGCGCGACGTGCGACGGCTTCTTCTTCCGGGGCAAGCCGATCGGGGTGGTCGGCGGCGGCGACACCGCCATCGAAGAGGCGCTCTTCCTCACGAAGTTCGCGACCAACGTCACCGTGATCCACCGCCGCGACGAGCTGCGGGCCTCGAAGATCATGGCCGAGCGGGCCTTCGCCAACGACAAGATCGACTTCCGCTGGAACTCGGTCGTCGACGAGGTGCTCGGCGACGACCGCGTCGAAGGCGTGCGGCTCACCGACACCGTCACTGGTGAGGAATCGCGCCTCGAGCTCGACGGCCTCTTCGTCGCGATCGGGCACACCCCCACCACCGACCTCGTGAAGGGCCAGATCGACCTCGACGCCTCCGGCTACGCGATCACCGCGGCCAACTCCACGGCCACGTCGGTCCCCGGCGTGTTCGCGGCCGGCGACGTGCAGGACCACGTCTTCCGGCAGGCGGTCACCGCGGCGGGCAGCGGCTGCATGGCCGCCATCGAGGCCGAGCGCTGGCTCGCTGCCAGAGAACACGGCTGAGAGAGCGGCGTCGGAGGCGATCGACAGGGAGCGAGCGGCCGCGAGGCGGGTTTCCCCGACTCGCAGCAAGCGACCGCATGCAGCAGGAATGCCCGGGACCCCAATCGGCGTTGGGGCCATCGGTACACTGCAACGCCCGTCCAGACGCCCTTCCAGTCCCCAAGGGAGGCCCCCGTGGGAGCCAACATCCAGATCCTCACCGACGACACCTTCGACGAGACCGTCGGGGGCGCCGAGAAGGCGGTGCTCGTCGACTTCTGGGCGGAGTGGTGTGGTCCTTGCAAGATGATCGCCCCGGTCCTCGAGGAGCTCGCCACCGAGTACGGCGACAAGCTCGACATCGCCAAGCTCAACGTCGACAACAACCCGACGACGGCGATGAAGTACAACGTGATGAGCATCCCCACCCTGTTGGTGTTCAAGGACGGTGAGCCCGTGAAGCGCCTCGTCGGCGCCAAGGGCAAGGGTCGGCTGCTCCAGGAGCTCGCCGAGTACGTGGGGTAAGCCCCTTCTCGCCCGGGGGAGACCCCGGGCACGCGAGCACGTTGACCTGAGCACCTTGGACGGGAAAGGGAGTTCCCATGCCCGCTGAGCTCCGGCCGGGCAGCCGCGGTGAGGCGGTCCGAGACCTCCAGGCGCGGCTGGTCGCGCTCGGCCACGACATCCACACCGACGACCTCGGTGACTTCGCCGACGGCACCGGCGCCGCGGTGCGCTCCTTCCAGGAGGCGCGCGGGCTGCGCGTCGACGGCGTCGTCGGGCTCCAGACGTGGAACACGCTCGTCGAGAGCGGCGTCGCGCTCGGCGACCGCCTCCTTTACTTCCGGCGCCCGATGCTCCGAGGCGACGACGTCGCCGGGCTCCAGCTGCGGCTGAACGCGCTCGGGTTCGACGCCGGTCGAGAGGACGGCATCCTCGGCGAGGAGTCCTACCAAGCCCTGGTCGAGTTCCAACGCGCCTCCGGCCTTCGTCCTGATGGCATCTGCGGACCGATCACACTCGCCGCCCTCGACCGCGTCGGCTCGTTCGCGGACGGTTCCGCCGCGTCGCTGCGCGAGCGCGAGCGCCTCCTCGCCGGCCCGCGCCATCTCGCCGACCTCCGCGTGTACGTGGCCGCGGAGCCCGGCCTCGCCGCGCTCGCCGAGCAGGTCGCCAAGAGCCTCGTCGACGCCGGTGCCGCGGCGATCCTCGACCCGTCCGGTGAAGAGGACGCGGTCGTCGCCGACGAAGCCAACCGCTACGGCGCCGACCTCTTCCTCGCGCTCCGCACGGGCGACGCCCGGTGCCGCTGCGCCTACTTCGCCACCGGCGACTTTCGCTCCGAAGCGGGTCTCGCCGTCGCGACCGCGATCCACAGCTCGCTCGCCGACGTCCTGCCGAGCGACGCGCAGGTCTGCGGCAAGGCCTACGCCGCACTCCGCGAGACCCGGATGACCGCGGTCGTCGTCGACGTCGTCCCCGAGCGCGACATCGAAGCCATGCGCATGTTGGTCGCAAAGGCAGGGGACGCAGGCCGAGCAATCGTCAAAGGCATCCAAGCAGCCATCGAACACCCCGACTCCGCCTGACTGGGCTACTTCCTGAGCAGTCAGACTTGGGGCGTGCGATTGCCGTTGCGCTGGCTCATTGACGAAGTGACCGCGCTCTGAGCTGGTGGGCTTGGTGGCTCGTGTGGACAGGTTTCGGCCTCGTCCCCACCGGGATCTACTTCGTCATCGACGCGGTCGTTCCAGGTCGGCGCAACGAAGTGCGTCGTCGACGGGTCCACGAGCGACTTGGGTTGACCCCTGACGCAAGACGCAGCGCCGGTCCGCCCTCGCCGGAGCTGACGCCACTCGAAGCCGCATACCGCGACGGCGTGTTGGGCGGCGACTTGGTGCCCCATGCGTTCGAAGGTCTCACGGCCAAAGACTGGTGTCTCTTGGTCATCGGATGGCTCATAGGCAGTGCGCTGCTTGGACCGCTGCTACTGCCGGTGTGGTGGCTCGCCGTCAGCTGGCTCGAGTGAGTTCGATCTTTCGCTGAGTTGAGGGCGGAGGACCCGGTGCCCTCTTCGCGAAGCAGTGGGACCGATCGACCGAGACCCGGCTCGAAGAGCCGACGGCCGGTCCGCCTGTGGCGGACGGCCGGCGCAGGGGCTCGGGCGAAGTTAGGTTCCGCTGAGCGAACGGGGGCACCGGCATGCTCCGGCCGGAGGTGAACGCACGGTACGAACGTGCGCGAAGCGGCGAACGTGCGGGGGTTCAGCCTGCCTTCGACCGCGGGGTCGCGGCGCGGGCATCGGTCATACGGCGGTAGATGCGCTCGAGGTCATCGAGTCCGGCGAACTCGCACGTCATCGAGCCCTTGCCGCCCTTCCCCATCTTGATCTTCACCCGCGTCTCGAGGAAGTCGCTCAGCAGCTCCTCGAGCTCGGCCAGACCCGGCGGCCGCATGCGGCCAGGCGCGGTGACCTTGTCGCCGATGTCGACGCCGTCGTTGCGCGCCCGCACGGCGTCCTCGACGGCGCGCACGGTCAGCTCCTCCTTGATCGCGCGCTTCGCGAGGGCTTCCTGGAACTTGCGGTCGGGCGTGCCGAGCAGCGCGCGTGCGTGGCCCATGGAGAGCTGCTGCTCGCGCACGGCACGCTGGATCGACGGCGGAAGCTGAAGCAGTCGCAGCGTGTTCGAGATCGCGACCCGGCTCTTGCCGACGCGCGACGCCACCTGCTCGTGCGTCATCTTGAAGTCCTCGATGAGCTGCTGGTACGCCGCGGCCTCTTCGAGGGGGTTCAGGTTCTCGCGCTGGACGTTCTCGACGAGCGCCTGCTCGAGCGCGGTGTCGTCTTGGGTTTCACGCACGAGCGCGGCGATCGACTGGAGCCCCACCCGGCGCGCGGCGCGCCAGCGCCGCTCACCCGCGATGAGCTCGAATTCATCGCCGGCCGGGCGGACCAGCACCGGCTGGAGCAGCCCGACCTCGCGGATCGAGTCGGCCAGCGCGCCGAGCGCCTCTTCGTCGAAGACGTCGCGCGGTTGGTACGGATTCGGTCGAATTGCCGCGATTGGGATTTCTCGGTACCCCGAGACCGCCTGGACCGGGTGGTCCAAGGTGCCAGGTGGAATGAGGGCGCCGAGCCCCCTACCGAGGCCGCCGGGTCGCGCCACTGCTCACCTCTTTCGCCAGATCGCGGTACGCCTTCGCGCCCCGCGATGCCGCGTCGAACACGATGATCGGCTGGCCGAACGACGGCGCCTCCGAGAGGCGCACGGTGCGCGGCACCACCGTGGAGTACACCCTGTTGCCGAAGTACTCGCGGACCTCGTTCACGACCTGGTCAGCGAGCTTCGTGCGCGCGTCGTACATGGTGAGGATGATCCCCCGGACATCCAGATCGGGGTTCAGGTTCGCCTGCACGAGCGATACGTTGCGGAGCAGCTGCCCCAAGCCCTCCAGGGCGTAGTACTCGCACTGGATCGGCACGATCACGTCGTCAGAAGCGGCGAGGCCGTTGACGGTGAGGAGGCCGAGCGACGGCGGGCAGTCGATGAGCACGAGGTCGTACTGATCCCGGATGATGTCGAGGGCTCGCTTGAGCTTGAGCTCCCGGCTGATCTGGGGCACCAGCTCGATCTCGGCGCCGGCGAGGTCGATGGTCGCGGGGACGACGAAAAGGTTCTTGATGCTGGTTGGCTCGACTGCGTCCTCGACCGAGGCGTCGTTCAGCAGCACGTCGTAGATCGAGCCCGAGAGGTCACGAGGGTTCAGGCCGAGGCCCGTCGTCGCATTCCCCTGGGGGTCGAGGTCGACCACCAGCACCCGGAAGTCGAGCTCGGCCAGCGCGGCGCCGAGGTTGACGGCGGTGGTGGTCTTGCCCACCCCGCCCTTCTGGTTGGCGATCGCGATGACCCGCGGCAGCACCATCGGCGCCAGTGCCGCGATGCCGGTCGTGACCGGCAGGGTCTGCGGATCGAGGATGGGTCCGTCGGGCAGCTGCCCGAGGACTCCGACGAGGTCGTCCTCGACGTGCTTCGTCTTGGCCACCACAGCCTCCGAGGCTTGTTCAGGCTTGACCTGAGGTTGAGGGTCGAACCATAGAGCCTCCGCGAGCGCTTGACCAGAGGTGCGGGAAGATTTTTCTCTTCTCGGTTCGCGACCCTGCTTCGGGCTCGGTCCGCAGTCTGGCCACCTCCGGCCGGAGCCCACCGGTGCCCCGTCCGAACCGGCTGCACCTCGCCTCGTCCAACTGCCTCCCGGAGGGGCTCCGGTGCCCTCCGTCCTCCGCGCTTCGGGCTAGCTCCTCGATCCGAGTCGTCGCGATCTGATCCGCGGTCGTTGCCGCTCTTCGCAGTCTGGTCAATCGTCGAGGTGAGGCTTCGAGGCAGGGGTGGTTCCGTGGCGATTCGGGTGGTTCGTTTCAAGATCCGCTTGCAGGTCGGTTCCCCGACCCTCTTCTGGGTGTTCCACGTGGAACGTCCCGCGACCTGGCGGGTCGGGTGGTTCGATGTTTCACGTGGAACGTGGGTTACCAGAGGGGGCGCTTGGTGGGGTGGTTGGCGCCTCGTGGGATGTGGAGGCGTGGGGGGTGGGTGAGCGTGAGGAGGGCGACCGTGACTCCCTCGCTCCTTCGGAGCTCGGGAGGGGTCAGACCGAGCTCGGCGATGCCGGCCTCTGGCCACCTGGTCGTCGGATCCGAGTCCGGGGGCTCGCTGACCGCGAGGCGACCGCCGACGTGCAAGAGGGCGCTCGCGCACTCGGCGGTGGCGGCGGGTGGTCCGAAGCCTCTCGCCACGACGAGGGCGTAGTGAGCCCGGTGGGCGGGGTCGTGGGCGGCGGCTTCGGCTCGGGCCGTGAGCACCTGAATCCGGTCTGCGAGGCCAAGGTCGGTGAGGGCTCGGGCGAGGACTCCGGTCCGACGGACCTTCCCGTCGAGGAGCACGCCGGTCGACTCCGGCCAGGCGAGGGCGAGGACCAGTCCGGGGATGCCGCTGCCGGTGCCGAGATCCAGGAACGGGCCCGGTGGAGGACCGATCGCCGCGGCCATGCCGGCGGCGTGGTCGATGTGGTCCTGGACCGGGCCCGGACCGAGGAACCCCCGACGGCGCGCCTCTTCGAGGATCTCTGTCACCGCCCGCGGAGCTGTGCCGTCAGGCGCGGTGGATCACCACCCAGCGTCGGGGCTCTTCGCCCTCTGAGGCGGTGCCCACGCCGTCGACCTCGGTGATCGCGTCGTGCACGACCTTGCGGTCCGAGGCGTTCATCGGCTCGAGCGCCAGCTCCTCGCCGGACTCCAGCACCTGCTGGGCCTGCTCGACCGCGAACCTGCCCAGGGCCTCCCGCCGCTTGGCCCGGTAGCCGCCGACGTCGACGTTGATTCGGGCTCCCCGCCCCTCCGTCTGGCGCTGGACCGCGGTGCGAACCAGCTCCTCGATCGCCTGGAGCGTTGCGCCCTTGGGCCCGAGCAGCAGCCCGACGTCGGAACCCGTGACGTCGACCAGGACACCGTCGTCTTCGATGCGGGCCTTCGTGGCCGCCCCCACCTCAAAGGCATCCACGATCCCGCGGGTGAACTCCTCGGCCGAGGCTCGTTGCTCCTCGAGTGAGACCTCGTCAATCTCCTCGTGCTCCATCGCTCCCTCTCCCCTCGCACTCGCCGGGCGCTCCTCACGACGTTCGCCGCGTCCCCGACCTCGACCGCCCCGACGTCGGCGCCGGGTCGCCGGCCGAGCCCCGTCATCCCCGGTCACGGCAACCGCCGCACCGTCACCGCCACCGCCACTGCGCCGCCGCGATCCGCCCGTCGACCGACTGTCCTCCCGGTGGGCCGAGCGACGCCGCCGCTCCCCGGGCTTTTCACGGGAGACCGGCTTGACCCGCGCCCGGATCCGGGCACCGCGCCGTCCGAGCAGCCCGCCTTTGGGCTCCTCAACGACCTCGTACTCGACTTCCTCTTCGTCGACTCCGAGCTCGTCGAGCGCGGTGTCGAGCGCCTCAGCGACCGTTCGGCCGGTCGTCTCCACCCATTCCATCGCCCGGCCTCAGCGCTTGCGCTTCTTCTTGTTGCGCCGCCGTGGGGTGCTCGACCGGTTCCCGCCGGTCGACTCCGACGACGGCGCCGGGGACGTGGGCCCCGAAGGACCGCGGCCCGTGGGCCCCGAAGCCGGGGGCGCCGACATCGAGAGCATCCCTCGGAGACCGGAGGCCTTCGGGCCCGCAGCCGCGGGCGCGCGATCGGGCGCCGGGCCGGAACGGTTGCCGTCGGAATGCTCCGGCGCCGGCTCCGCCACGCTGGCTTCGATCTCCTCGGGGGGCGCGGCCTTGCTCGGGCGCACCGAGCTCTTGGCCTCGAGCGCCTTCCCGCCAGGGCCGTGCAGCGCCGATCCGTGGCGACTGAAGATGACCTCTTGCTGGCCGAGGCGCCAGAGGTTGCTCACGAAGAAGTACAGGACCAAGCCGGCAGGGAAGTTCAACGAGATGAGCCCGAAGAAGACGGGGAGCACCTTCATCAAGGTGCCCATGCCCTTGTTCGTCACCGGGGTCCGCTTCTGGGCCTGTCGGCTCTGCAGGTAGCCGGTCAGCATCACCAGCACGACCAGCAGGAAGTACGGGAGCGCGTCGAAGAACCCGCCGTGCGGGTCGGTGGCGGTGAGCTGGAGATCGATGCCGAGGAACTCGAGGTGGTTGACGAACTTGTCGCCTCGCTCGAACTCGGGGAATGCTTGGGCGAGGGTCCTGCCGACCGTGTCTCCGCAGCGCCCGACGAAGTCGCCGAACCCGGCGCAGAGGGCGTCGCGCAGCCCGCTGAGCGATCCGGTCCGGGGCACGTACTTCTGCGGGTCCCGCAGGACCCCGAACAGCGAGATGAAGATCGGCATCTGCGCCAGGAGCGGCAGGCACCCGGCGAGCGGGTTGACCTTGGCCTCCTGGTAGAGCTTCATCATCTCTTCGTTGAGCTTCTGGCGGTCGCCCTTGTACTTGGCCTGGAGCTTCTTGATCTCTGGCTGGAGCCGCTGCATGGCCATCATCGACTTGGCCTGCTTCGCGGTCAGCGGGTACAGGATCAGCATCACGGTGAACGTGAGCAGGATGATCGCGACCCCCAGGTTGGGGACCACCGAGTAGAAGAGCGACAGCAGCCAACCGATGGCGTCGTAGAGCGGGTCGAGCATCGAAGACCTCTCTCAGGCGGTCGCGGCAGGCGACCGGGGGGAACGTACGTTCGATCTAGGTGGGACGGGGTCGAGCCCGCCCGGGTTCCACGGGTGACAACGCCCGACCCGACGGGCAGCCAGCCAGCTGCCGCGGGCGGCGCCGTGGACCGTCAGGGCCTCGAGCGCATACGCCGAGCATGACGGGTGGAAGCGGCACCGTGGGGGCAGCCGCGTGCTCACCACGCGCCAGCCCCGCACCGGCAACATCACGAGGCGCGCCGGCACCGAGGCGCCCCTTGCGGACATGGGCTCGGTCATCCGGGCTCGTCCAGCTCGGCCACGAGCCCCTCGACTGCCGCGATGAGCTCGGTGAAGGGCATCGTCAACACGCCCTGATCGCCCCCGAACAAGTACGCGCCGGCCGGCAGGCGTACGTCGAGCTGCTCGATCGCGGCGCGCAGCCGGCGCCGCGCGCGATTTCGCGCGACGGCACCGCCCATCGGGCGACCGATCGCGTACGCGACGCGTGGCGGACGACCCTGCGGGTCGGGGACGTGGCGCAGCGTGAGCGGACCACGGCGAAGGCGGCGGGCCCGTGAGAGGGCCGCGAAGGCTGCACGGTCGCGAACGCGCCAGATCAGGCTGACAGTCGCTTCCGGCCGCGCCGTCGGCGCGACCGAATCACCGCGCGTCCACCCTTGGAACGCATGCGGAGGCGGAAGCCGTGGGTCTTCTTCCGCTTTCGAGTGTTCGGTTGGAACGTGCGCTTCACCCGTTGCCTCCTCGTTCCGGCAGAACCCCTCGACCGAGGTTGGGGTGGGGGTCGCGAGCCGGTTCGCCGACGAGTCTACGAGTGCGGCGAGGGGACCGGCAACGCGGGGCCGCGCGCGCTCGAGGCGCGCGCCCCGTCTCGACGCGCGCGCCGCGACGGTTCTTCGCGCTCCGCTTGCACATGCGCGCCCGCGGCACTACGTTCCGCCGCGTACCGCACGAACCGGTCCCGTGCGGCGAGTTCCTCGGCGGGGGTTCCGGCTCCTCCGGGCCGGACCAGCCCAGGGGGAGGCCCGCGGCCGACCCCGCAGTTCTCCACAACTGTGGACGTGCCTGTGGACAACCTTGATTCGGTCGCGGCGGCGGCCGACGACCTCGCTGAACGCATCTGGGAGCAGGCCGCGCCCCATCTCAGGGCTGAGCTCGCCGACGCCACCTGGCACGCCTGGTTTCAAGGGGTGCGGCCGCTGCGCTTCCAGCACGACGTCCTCGTCCTCGCGGTGCCCAGCGCCCTCGCGGCCGAGCGGATCCGGTCGGCGTACCACCCCATGCTCGACGGCGCGCTGCGCGGCGCGACGGGTCGAGACGTCGCGGTCGAGTTCCTCGTCGACACCGACGCCCGCACCGACGACCCTGTGCGGCCCGCCGGCCCCGTGCCTGCCGCCGAACCGACGGTGGAGACGGCGGTCGCGCCGTCGTCACCCAGCGAGTCGACCTGGGCGTCAGGCACGCTGAACCCGCGCTACACGTTCGACCAGTTCGTGATCGGCGCGTCGAACCGGTTCGCTCACGCGGCCGCGCTCTCGGTCGCCGAAGCCCCCTCCCAGGCCTACAACCCGCTCTTCATCTACGGGCCCGCCGGCCTCGGCAAGACCCACCTGCTGCAGGCGATCGGCCACCACGTCCGCAGCCTGTACTCCAAGAAGCGCGTCCGGTACGTGTCCACCGAGTCGTTCATGAACGACTTCGTCGAGGCGATCCGCGAGCGCACGCGCATGCCCGTCTTCAAGCGGCGCTACCGCGACCTCGACGTGCTGCTCATCGACGACATCCAGTTCCTGGAACGCACCCAAGAGCTCCAAGAGGAGTTCTTCCACACGTTCAACCAGCTCCACAACGAGGGCGGCCAGATCGTGATCTCCTCCGACCGCTCCCCCAAGTCGATCGCGACGCTCGAGGACCGGCTGCGCACCCGATTCGAATGGGGCCTCATCACCGATATCCAGCCGCCCGAGTTCGAGACCCGCCTCGCCATCCTCCGAAAGAAGGCTGGCATGGAGAAGCTCGACGGGATCCCCGACGAGGTCCTCGGGTTCATTGCCAGCAACGTGCGCGACAACATTCGCGAGCTCGAGGGCGCCCTGATCCGGGTGGCCGCCTACTCCAGCCTCAACCGCGCCGCCCTCTCGGAGGAAGTCGCCCGTACCGTGCTGGCCGACCTGCTGCCCGCGACCCAGCCGCGAGCGATCACCGCCGACCTCATCCTCGACGAGTCCGCCAAGATGTTCGGCTTCACCGTCGACGATCTCTGCGGGAAGAGCAGGCGCCGGCCCCTGGTCACCGCCCGGCAGATCTCCATGTACGTGATGCGGGAGGTGACCGACTTCAGCTACCCCCGCATCGCCGCGGCCTTCGGTGGCCGCGACCACACCACCGTGATGTACGCCGTCGACAAGATCCGCGAGCAGATGGCCGAGAAGCACGTGACGTTTGAACAGGTCAGCGACCTGATCGGACGAGTCCGCCTCGGCAGCAGTGGATAACGCTGTGGAGGACTGGGGATTGCCGGCGCGATTCGGGCAGGGAGCGTATGGATCGCGGGGTCACCACTGCCGCACCTGGGGACCATGGTGGAGAGTCTGTGGACGGGCATCGTCACACTCACCTGCGACGATGACTCTCTCTCCACAATCCACAGCCCCTACTACTGCTACACCAAAGATCTCTTTTTTGTAGAGACAGGACTGGGAGAACCACTACGTGAAGTTCGTCTGCGAACGGGACACGCTCGAGCGAGCCGTCAGCACCGCGTACCGAGCGGTGGCCTCGCGTGCCGGCGCCCTGCCGGTGCTCTCTGGTCTCCAGGTGACCTTGAGTCCGGGCAGTGTGGAGTTCACCGGTTCTGATCTCGAGCTCACCATCCGGTCACGGGTCGATGCCGACGTCGAAGGGGAGGGCAAGGCCGTCCTCGTGGCGCGACTACTGGTCGACACGTTGGCCAAGGTGCAGAGCGGTCGGGTCACGGTCGAGATCGGTGACGACCAGGCGAAGATCGAGGCGGGCAAGTTCCGGTCCGAGCTGAGGACGTTGGCAGCGAGCGACTTCCCGCGGTTGCCCGAGCATGAGGGCGATCCCGTCAAGGTGGCAAGCGGGCCGCTGGCCGAAGGGCTCCGGCAGGTGGTGCCGGCGGCGTCCCGTGACGATGCCCGACCGATCCTCACTGGCGTGCTGGTCACGTCGACGGCCGATGGAGTGCGGCTGGTCGCGACCGACTCCTACCGCCTCGCGGTGCGTGACCTCGCCGGCATGTCGTTGCTGCCCGAAGGCCAGAAGGTGCTCGTCGGCGCGAAGGGGCTGGGCGAACTCCAGCGGCTCCTCGGTGACGACGATGTCGAGGTGTTCCTGGGGGAGCGCGATGTGACATTCCGCCTCGCGAACACCGAGGTGTCGGCGCGGCTGATCGAGGGCGACTTCCCGAACTACCAGCAGCTCATCCCCAGCGGCTACCCGAACAAGCTGACCGTCGAGCGCGACGCGCTCACCAGCGCGGTCGAGCGGGTGAGCCTCGTCGGGGGCACCAACCGCGACTCGTCGCCGATCCGCCTGGCCATGTCGTCCGACGGCCTCGAACTCTCGGCCACCGCACAGGACGTCGGCCAGTCGTTCGAGCCGGTCGAAGCGAAGTACGAGGGCAGCGATCTCACCGTCGCGTTCAACTCGCGATTCCTGCTCGACGGGGTGGCCGCCGCCGCGGCGCAGGAGATCACGATCGAGTCCACCGACCCGCTCAAGCCCGCTGTCCTGCGGGGGGGCGACGCGGAGTTCCTCTACTTGTTGATGCCCGTGCGCATCGCCTGACGGCGCACGGTGCGCGTCACCGCGCTCTCCCTCGCCGACTTCCGGAGCTACGCCTCGGCCGACCTCGAGCTCGCGGACGGTGTGACCGCCGTGGTCGGGGGCAACGCCGCCGGCAAGACCAGCCTCCTGGAGGCGATCGGCTGGGCCGCGCTCGGTAAATCGTTCCGGGGCGTGCACGATTCTGCACTCGTCCGCAGCGGGGCGGAGCAGGCTGTCGTCCGGGCCGACGTCCGGGCGGCGGGGGATCGGCACCGAACGGTTGAGGCCGAGGTGCGGGCGGTGGGCCGGAACCGGATCCTGGTCGACAAGCACTCCATCGCTCGCACCCGCGACCTGCTCGACTGCCTGCGGGTCACGGTCTTCGCGCCCGATGACCTGTCGCTCGTCAAGGGCGCACCTGGTGGTCGGCGCGACTACCTCGACGACCTGCTCATGGCGACGGCGCCGCGCTTCCAGGCGACGTGCAAGGAGTACGAGAAGATCGTCCGCCAGCGCAACGCGCTGCTCAAAGGCGGACTGCGCGACCCCGACGCGCGGGCCACCCTCGCGGTGTTCGACGACCAGCTCGTCCAGACCGGAAGTGAGCTCGTGGTTGGCCGGCTGGCCCTCGTCGCGCGGCTGGGGCCGCTGCTCGATGCCGCGTACCGCGCACTCGCGCCGGCCACGGAGTCGATCGGCGCGCGGTACGCGGCCGAGTGGGCCGAGGGCGGCACTCCCGAGCACGACTCGGTACCGGAGCTGATGCGCGGTGCGCTGGCGCAGCGCCATCGTCAGGAGGTTGACCGCGGCCTCACGCTGGTCGGGCCGCACCGCGACGAGTGGCGGCTCGAGGTCGGCGGGTTCGACAGCCGGACCCAGGCGTCCCAGGGCGAGCAGCGCACCCTCGCCCTGTCGATGCGGTTGGCGGGACACCGACTCACCGCCGAGGTCCTCGACGACCCCCCCGTGCTGCTGCTCGACGACGTGTTCAGCGAGCTGGATCCCGACCGGGCCGACGCGCTCGTGCGCGAGCTCCCGCCCGGTCAGACGATCGTCACGACCGCGGGCGTATTGCCCGACGGCGTGCATGCGCAGCAGCGAGTGCAGGTCGGGTCGGGTCGTTTGGTGACCGAGTGAACCCCCCGCGCCGAGCGCGCCGGCCCCGTGCCCATCCCGACGAGGATCCGGTCTCGATCGGCGAGGCGCTCGGCGAGGTCGGCGAGGAGCTCGGGCTCCCAGCACCCGACGCGATGACCGCGCTCAGCGAGCGCTGGGTCGAGGTCGTGGGTCCAGCGGTCGCGCCGCACGCGCGGCTGCGCGGGGTCCGCGACGGAATCGCAACGATCGCCGTCGACGCGCCGGCCTGGGCGACCGAGCTGAAGTACCAAGAAGAGACGCTCAAGGCGCGCATCGAGGACGTCACCGGTCGCGACGTCGTACGTAGTGTGCGAGTGGTGGTAGACCCCACTCCCTGAGCGCGTTCGAGCCCCGCCGTGCGCGTCGATCAGGGCAGTCTTCTGGTACACTACGAGGTGTCAGTTTGGGCCTCTGACCTGCACTTTTGCGGATCAGAGCCCGATTCGGCACCGCTCTCCCCCAGCCCCTAGCGAGCCCCCGAGGACCAGCGCGCGTTGAGCCCCGCGAAGTCTGCGAAAACGACCAAGAAGACCCCGTCGCGCGTCGCCAAGAAGACCCCGTCGCGCGCCACGAAGGCGACCACCCGGAGCGCCAAGTCCGCCACGCGTGCCCCAGCACGCGCCTCCACAAAGAGTGCGTCGGCCACCAAGTCGCGGTACACCGCGAAGGACATCACCGTCCTCAAGGGTCTCGAGCCGGTCCGGGAGCGTCCCGGCATGTACATCGGCTCGACGGGTCCGTCGGGGCTCCACCACCTCGTCTACGAAGTCGTCGACAACTCCGTCGACGAGGCGATGGCCGGTGAGGCGACCCGCATCGACGTGACGATCCTGCCCGACGGTGGCTGCCGGGTCACCGACAACGGCCGCGGCATCCCCGTCGACGCGCACCCCGACAACAAGAAGAAGTCGGCCGCCGAGATCATCCTGACCACGTTGCACGCCGGCGGGAAGTTCGGTGGCGACGGCTACAAGATCTCGGGTGGTCTCCACGGCGTCGGCGTCTCCGTCGTGAACGCGCTGTCGAGCCGGCTCGAGCTCGAGGTCCACCGCGAAGGCGGGAAGTGGGTGCAGAGCTACGCCAAGGGCGGCGTCCCGCAAGGCGCGCTGAAGCGAGCGGGCCCGTCGAAGCAGCGGGGCACGACCGTCACCTTCTGGCCCGACCCGACGGTGTTCGAGGAGACCGACTTTCGCGCGCAAACCCTCTTGGAACGGCTCCAGGAGATGGCGTTCCTCAACCGCAACCTCGAGATCCACTTCCGCGATGAGCGCACGAGTCCCGCGCACGAGCAGGTCTTCAAGTACGCCGGCGGCATCGTCGACTTCGTGCGCCACCTGAACGAGTCGAAGGAGCCGCTGTTCCGGCGCGTCGTCGATTTCAACGAGGTCGGCAAGGACACCGAAGTCGACATCGCGATGCAGTGGAACTCCGGCTACTACGAGGGCATCCACTCCTTCGCGAACAACATCGCCACGACCGAGGGCGGAATGCACGAAGAGGGCTTCAAGAAGTCACTCACCAACGTGCTCAACCGCTACGCCAAGGGCAAGGGCCTCATCAAGGACAAGGAAGACAACCTCCAGGGGGAGGACATCCGCGAAGGACTCACCGCGATCGTGTCGGTGAAGCTGCGCAACCCGCAGTTCGAAGGCCAGACCAAGGCGAAGCTCGGCAACACCGAGATGCGGTCGCTGGTCGAGAAGGTCACCAACGAGAAGCTCGCGGAGTGGCTGGAGCAGCACCCTTCCGAGGGCAAGGCGATCGTGAGCAAGTCGCTCCAAGCCGCGCGTGCACGTGTCGCCGCCCGTCAGGCGCGCGACCTCACGCGGCGCAAGTCACTGCTTGAGTCGTCCGCGATGCCGGGCAAGCTCGCCGACTGCTCGTCCAAGGAACCCACCGAGTGCGAGCTGTTCATCGTCGAGGGCGACAGCGCCGGCGGCAGCGCGAAGCGCGCCCGCGACCCGCGCGTGCAGGCGATCCTTCCCATCCGCGGCAAGATCCTCAACGTCGAGCGCGCGCGCATGGACCGCATGCTCAAGAACGAAGAGATCCAGTCGCTGATCCAGGCGATCGGCACCGGCATCGCCGAAGACTTCGACGGCAGCAAGCTCCGCTACTTCAAGATCATCCTCATGGCCGATGCCGACGTCGACGGCGCACACATCCGCACGCTGCTGCTCACGTTCTTCCACCGGCAGCTGCCCGAGCTGGTGCGCTACGGCTGCATCTACATCGCGCAGCCCCCGCTGTTCCGGGCCGACATCGGGAAGGAACGCACGTACTTGAAGGACGACGCCGCGCTGCGCAGCTTCGAAGGCGCGCACAACGGCTCCAAGATCGAGGTCAACCGGTTCAAGGGTCTCGGTGAGATGGACTGGCAGGAGCTCGGCGAGACCACGATGAACCAAGCGACGCGCTCGATGCTGCGCGTGTCGGTGGACGACGCTGCGATCGCCGACGGCGTGTTCTCGCGGTTGATGGGTGACGACGCGGAGCAGCGCAAGCAGTTCATCCAAGAGAACGCCAAGGACGTCCGCTTCATCGATGTGTGAGGAGATGCAGCGGAGGCGTGGCCGGACGGTCGGGACGCTGGAGCGGAATCGACCAGACGCGGAGGTAGCGCGAGCTCATGCCTGACGATCTGGCCCAAGGAACCCTCGGCGACAGCGGAATCGAGCTCGTCGAGATCCGTGAGGAAGTCGAACGGTCGTTCCTCGACTACGCGATGTCGGTCATCACCGCGCGTGCGTTGCCCGACGCGCGCGACGGGTTGAAGCCCGTGCAGCGCCGGATCCTCTACGGGATGTTCTCGCAAGGCCTGCGGCCCGACCGCAAGCACCAGAAGTCGGCGCAGGCCGTCGGCGAGGTGATGGGCAAGTACCACCCGCACGCGGGCGAAGCGATCTACGACGCGCTCGCACGCATGGCGCAGGACTTCTCGCTGCGATACCCGCTGATCGACGGGCACGGGAACTTCGGGTCGCCCGACCCCAACGACCGTCCCGCCGCGCAGCGCTACACCGAGGCGCGGCTCGCGGCGCTCGCGATGGAGCTGCTCGGTGAGATCAACGAGCGCACGGTCGACTGGGACGCCACGTACGACGGGCAGAACGAAGAGCCGATGGTGTTGCCGGCGCGCTTCCCGAACCTCTTGGTGAATGGCGGCGGTGGCATCGCGGTCGGCATGGCGACGAACATCCCGCCGCACAACCTCGGCGAAGTCATCGACGCGGCCGTTCACATGGTCGACAACCCCGACGCCAAGGTGTCGGACCTCATGAAGATCGTGAAGGGTCCCGACTTCCCGACCGGCGCGCTCATCCTCGGCAAGGACGGGATCAAAGACGCGTACACGAAGGGTCGCGGCTCCATCAAGATGCGCGCCGTCGCGGAGATCGATGAAGGCAAGAAGGGTGAGACGCGCATCGTCGTGAGTGAGGTCCCGTTCCAGACCTCAGTCGAGGTCATCGGCCAGCGCATCGCCGAGCTCGTGAACGACCGCAAGATCGAGGGCATCCGCGACGTGCGCAACGAGTCGGCTGGTGACACGCCGCGGCTCGTGGTCGAGCTCCGTCGTGACGCGAACCCGAATGTCGTGCTGAACCAGCTCTTCAAGCACACGCCGATGCAGACGAACTTCGCCGTCAACATGCTGGCGCTCGTCGACGGCGTGCCGATGGTGTTGAGCCTGGATCGCGCGCTCATCGTCTACGTGCACCACCAAATGGAGGTGGTGACGCGGCGCACGCAGTACCGCCTCGACGAGGCGAACAAGGACGAGCACATCGTCGAGGGCCTGGTGAAGGCGCTCGGGATGATCGACAAGATCATCGAGTTCATCAAGAAGTCCGCCGACGCCGACGTGGCGCTCGCCGGCCTGATGAAGAAGCCGTTCGACTTCACCGAGATCCAGGCCCGCTACATCCTCGACATGCAGCTCCGTCGGCTTACGCAGCTTGAAGGCAAGAAGCTGCGCGACCGACTCGCCGAGCTCCAAGCGCTCATCAAGGAGCTCGAGTCGATCCTCAAGAGCAAGACGAAGCTCCGCAAGGTCATCAAGGACGAGCTGCTCGAGTTGAAGGGGCGGTACGCCGACGCGCGTCGCACGAAGCTCACGGTCGACGTCGGCGAGATCGACGTGCTCGACCTGATCCAGGACGACGAAGTGGTGGTCGTGCTCACGAAGCAGGGCTACATCAAGACCGTCGCGGCTGAAGCCTTCCGTCGCCAGGGTCGAGGCGGCAAGGGTGTGCGTGGTAGCCAGTCCAAGGACGACGACTACGTCGACAAGCTGCTCACCACGACCGCGCACTCGTACCTGCTGCTGTTCTCGAACCGCGGCAAGGTGTACCGGCTGCGGGCCCATGAGATCCCGATGAAGGCCCGCACCGCGCGCGGCACTGCGCTCCCCAACCTCATCACGCTCGCGCAGGACGAGCGGATCGAGGCCATCATCGACACCCGCACCTACGAAGAGGGCGCGTACCTCCTCTTCGCCACCAAGAACGGCGTGGTGAAGAAGACGCGGATGACCGAGTACGACACGTCGGTGCGTAGCGGCCTCATTGCCATCAACCTCGCCCGCAACGACGAGCTCGTGCGGGTCATCCAGACCACCGGCAAGAACGACGTGGTCATGGCCACGCGCAACGGGCAGACGATCCGCTTCAACGAGTCCGGCGTACGGTCGATGGGGCGTGCCGCCGGTGGGGTGCGGGGCATGAAGATGAAGCCGGGCGACTCCGTGGTCGGCTGCGACGTCTACCGGCGGGGCGGGGTGATGCTCTTCGTGAGCTCCAGCGGCCACGGGAAGCGCACCAAGCTCGACCTGTTCCACAAGCAGGGCCGGGGCGGGCAGGGCGTGCGGGGCATGAAGGTCACCGAGGCCCGGGGCGGGGTCGTGGACGCTTTCACGGTGAGTGACGACGACGAGGTTCTGGTGTTCTCGTCAGGTGGCAATATCATTCGCCTGCCTGTGGGTGAGATCTCGATGCAAGGTCGGGACGCCACCGGTGTGCGGGTCGCCCGCTTGGGCGACGGTGAGACCATCGTTGCGGTCGCCCCCGTCCTCGAGGGCGACACCGGAGAGGACTTCTGAGCGACCGTACGCGCCGCAGGTAACCTGCGGCCCCAGGGAGCGTGGCCCGAGCGGCCCGGCCCGTAGGGCCGAGAGCGGAGAGAAAAACTCTTGTCCAAGACCCCCGAAGACCTCACCGCCCCTTCTGGCGCGCCCGCTGAGGGTGTTCGCATCGACGCGCCGCTCGCGCCGAGCAAGGGTGGATCGGTCTCCTCTGGCGCGGGCGGGCCCGGCGCACCGCCTCCGCCCCAGCGTCCTTGCCGCGACCCCGACTCGCCCAGTCCAGCGGCTGCTCCTCCCGAGGACCTCCAGCCGCCCGCGCCGAAGCCGACTCCGCCTCCCGCACCCGCCCCGTCCGCACCCAAGTTCGCCGACCCGATTGCCGACATCGCTCCTACCGAGCTCGACCTCGAAGCCGACGAAGAGGACGCTCGTCCCCGTCGCAGCCGGCGCCGCGCCGCCGCTCGACCGGTCACCACCGTGCGTCCCACGATGGCGCCGAACTCACAGCGGCAGTACCGGCAGACCTTGGTCAAAGTCGACCTGTGGTCGGTGACCAAGCTCTCGCTCTGCTTCTACCTGAGCGCCATGTTCGTGACGCTCGTCGCGCTGATCGCGCTCTGGGTCATCGCCGACGCCACCGGCATCATCGGTGACATCGAAGAGTTCATCGGCGAGCTGCTCTCGGCCAAGAAGGACTCCTTCCAGTTCCTGTCGGCGGAGGTGCTGCGCGGCACGATCCTCATCGGGCTCGTGGTCGTCGCGATCCAGGTGATCGTGACGGTGGTCGCGGCGTCCTTCTACAACATCTTCGCCGAGCTCTTCGGCGGCATCGAGTTCATCGTTCGCGAAGAGGAAGCGTCACCGCGCCAATAACCATCGCCTTCATGGTCGACGCCGCGAGCTGCGTCGGCGCCGTGGCGTCGGAGGCAGAGTCACACGACACCACTACACTTCTTCACTCGCTTCCGGGGCTATAGCTCAGCCGGTTAGAGCGCATCCCTGATAAGGATGAGGTCCGTGGTTCGATTCCACGTAGCCCCACTGGCTCTTCGTCGCCGGGTATCCCCGCGGGATTCGTCAGTACACTCAGCGCCGTGAAAGGGTCGTCGCTCCGTCGCGGACTCCTGGTCGCGGTGATGGCTGTGCTGGTCGGTCTCGTGGTGCGCACACGCGGCAAGGGTGTGGCAGTCACCAGCGGCGGCTGGCGGGAGCTCGAGGGCCCCGACTTTCGGTGACCCGAGTCCTGCTGGTGGGAGCCGGCGCGGTCGGCGCCCGGGCGGGTCGTCAGCTCGTCGACACCGAAGGCGTCGACGACGTGCTCGTCGCTGACCGCACGCCGGAACGAGCGCAGGCGCTTGCACGAGCGCTCGGGCCTTCCGCGCACGTCGCGCCCTGGCCACCGAGTGGCCTGGATGAAGTGGACGCGGTGGCCACGGCACTTCCGGGCGCGCCGTCGCTTCCTGTCGCGCGCGCCGCGGTCTCAGCGGGAAGACCCGTCGCGGTGGTCGGCGACGAAGAGCCCGCGCTGGCAGCGGCGCTGGCACTCGACGGTGCCGCGCGCGACGCGCGCGTAGCGGTCGTCGCAGGATGTGCGCTCGTTCCCGGCTTGAGCGAGGTGCTGGCACGACACGCTAGCGACGCACTCGAAGCGGCGGACGAGGTCCACGTGGCCCGCGCCGGCGTAGCGGGCAAGGAGTGCATCGCCGCGCTGCGCCGTATCCGCCGGGACAAGGCGCTCGAATGGCACGACGGCGAATGGCGATCCGAGCGTCGCGTCGGACCCCAGCTCGTCTGGTTCCCGGACCCAGTCGGTGCGCGGGAGTGTGAAATCGCAGCCGCGGGCGTGTCGCTCATGCGCGACGCGGTGCCCGGAACGCTGCGCGCCACGGTCCGCGTGGCCGAGCCGCCAGTCCGAAGCCCCGTGCTCGCAGTGCTCGGCCGCCAGCAGCTCGATGATGGGTGGGGCGCGCTTCGCGTCGAGGTGTGGGGCTGGCGGGGCCAGGCGCGTGAGTCGATCGTGTACGGCGCGATCGAACGCCCGGCGGTCGCGGCGGGCACCGTGCTTGCGGTGACCGCGGCGCGGCTCGCGGGCGCGCTTCCAGAGATCGCGTTCCGCGCCGAGCCAATTGGGGCGCATGGTCTTGGAACTCTCGTGGAACCGGCGCCGTTTCTGGCGGAGCTCGCGCGTCGCGGCGTGAAGGCGGCTGCGTTCGAAGGAACCGCCGCCGCCTGACCGTGCGCTACGTCGCGTGTTGGCTCGTGCACGCGCGGTGAAGGCGCGCTGCGCGGCGCAGACAACACGTTGAGCGACCGCGCGGCGGCAATGCCGCGCGCGGTGGGTGGCGCGGCCGTAATTTGTCCGCCGTGAGCGAGGGAGCGGGCCAGCTCGCGAACGAATCCGTGTCCTTCTGGTTGCACGCAGCCGGCGTGCTCTCCGAAGGGATCGTCGTGCGCGAGGAGAACGGACGCGTCGTCTTCATCAACAGCGCCGCGGAGCGAATCCTCGGTCCCGCGGCCGAAGCAATCATCCACGGCCGCGTCGGCGCAGGTGACGTCCGCTTCATACATGTAAGGCGGTTGTCGCGCTTGATCACGCGATTGCTGACGGGGTTGTCTTGGTGCCCCGGCTGGTTCGGGGGAGGCGGTTGAAGTTCATACTTGGGAACGATGTTCAGTCGTTGCCCTGGAGTCGTGTGTGCCTCCTCGGTCCGGCCACGAAGGACCCGGATAGGGCTTGGATTTCGGCTCGTTGAGGTCGTGATCGGTTAGCGACATGCGCCTGAGCCGCGCGCTGCGTGGCTGTGAACGCGTAGTTGACCGTCGAGCTCTTGCCCTGGAGCGTGTTCGGCGCTGCGCTCGGCAGCGTCAAGGTCACGCGCAGGTAGTTGTCGGCACCGGCCGTCAACGTGAGGTTCGATAGCGCGAGGTTGGTGCCGATGACCGGCGCCGACGCCGGCACGCTGGTCGTGGTGCCACCACACGTGTACGTGTGCGGCGGGCCAGCACCCGACTCGGTCCACGCGACGCTGCACCGCTCGATCACCATCTGAAGCCCGTTCGTGGTGTCGGTGTCCAGCAACGAGCTGGTCGTCGCCGTCGTGGTGAGCGTGATGCTCGCGAGGTCGATCGAGCCCGTTTCCTTCAGGTTCACGGCACGCTGGATCGTGTCGCCGGCGGCGATGTTGCTTGCACCGATGCTGAGGCGGTCGTTCGCACCGCTCACGTTGATCGGTTGCAGCGTCACGGTGCCCGACGACGTTGCTTGCGACACTGCCGCGGTGTCGGTGAACACCGCGAACGCCCCGATGCCTACGACCGACGCCGCGACCATCACCATGGCCACCGACAGCATGAGCTTGCGGGTGATCACGGCTCGACCGACCCGTGAGGTCGTCCCCTTCATTGCAGGTTCCCTTTCTTCCTGTCCGATCCCGAGCGCGAAGTGGCTGCGGGCCAAGGGCTTGCTTCGGCTCGATCCGGATCCCGCCGCAGACGCGGGAGGACCCGATCTCAAATGACGCGTTCGCATCACGCGCCATGAGACGAGAGCGCGGGACGCCGCCAATACTCTCTGTGGCCGAACGTCCTGGATGGGGAGGGAAGTGATCACGGAGCGCGCGACACCCACGCGAGTCCTCCTTGTCGAGGACGACCGGATGTCACCGAACTCCTGCGCACGGCGTTGGAGACGCACGAGGACATGACCGTGACCGGGTGGGCCGCAGACGGCGCCGACGCGGTCGAGCACGTGACCGCGGCACCGCCAGACGTCGTGGTCCTCGACTACCGCCTCCCGGGTGACGACGGCGCCACCGTCGCGAGCCGCTTGCGCCGGATCGTGCCGGCCGCCGCCCTCGTGATGCTCACCGGCCTCCAGGACGACGCCGTGCTGCACGAGGCGATCGGCGCGGGGTGCACCGGCTTCGTCAGCAAAGACGAGGCGTTCGACGAGCTCGTGGGCGCGGTGCGCGTGGTGCGCGACGGCGGCGCGGCGATCAACGCGAAGCACATGGCGCGGCTCGTCGCCAAACCACGACCGTCGTCGCGCCAGCGCAACCTCACCGCGCGCGAGAACGACGTGCTCAAGCTGCTCGCATCGGGCAGCTCGAGCCGACGCATTACGGACACGGTCTTCATCAGCCTGAACACCGTGCGCAACCACGTGCAGCGCGTGCTCAGAAAGCTGGACGCGCACTCACGACTCGAAGCCGTCGCGATCGCGCGACGTGAGGGTCTGCTCGATCCGTAGACGACCGCGAGTCGCGGCCCGGTAACCTTGAGGCCCTGGGGACGTAGCTCAGCTGGCTAGAGCACCTGCTTTGCAAGCAGGGGGTCGTGGGTTCGAGTCCCATCGTCTCCACCAGCATCTCTCGTTGCGCGCGAACGAGTTACCGCTGAATTGGTGCAGAGCCGCGCCGACGACCGGTGCCTGGTATAGCCAGCGGTGTAGCCGCAGACGCGCTCCGCGCTACGGCGAGGTCAACTCCGACGCTACGGCGTCGCAGAACTGCTCCTCTGCTGGCGTCGGTCGGCCACACCGTGTCGGCCGGGTCGCTCCGTCCGCTTCGTAGAACAGGGTGTGAGCGAGCTCGTGACCGAGTCGATAGGTGACGCGTGGCGACCGGTCAGCACGCCGATACTCAGGATCGCTCCCGGCGAGGGGGGCGTCTCCGGGGGAGGGTCTGGGATCGACCAGAACGATGAAGCCGGTTGCGCTGGGCACTAGCAAGAACCCGCTCACCGACCTGGATGCCGTCGGCGATGGTCTCGCACGTTGCCGGCTTCGGGTCACCGGCCAAGGCCGCGACCATCGAGGGACACGCCTCGGCCTGCATGCCGATCAGCTCGACGTCGGGCGCGAGCTCGCGGGCGACGAGCGAGACCCCCGACAGCATGCCGCCGCCACCGACCGGGACGATGATGGCCTCGAGGTCGGGGTGGTCGGCGAGCATCTCGATCGCGATCGTGCCCTGTCCGTCGATCACTCGGGGCTCGTCGAACGGATGGACGTACACCAGGCCGTCGCGCGCCGCGAGCTCACGGGCGTGCGTGGCCGACTCGAGCACGTTCGCGCCGTGCTGCACGACCGTGGCACCGAGCGACGTCGTGCGCTCGACCTTCACGAACGCGGTCGTCTCCGGCATCACGACGGTCGCTCGGATCCCGAGCCGGCCGCCGTGGTATGCGATCGCCTGCCCGTGGTTGCCTGCGCCGCGGGGACCGCGGCGGGGTCGGGTCGTAGGCTTGCCCCGAGTCGGAGGTGGCGGATGTCGATGGGGGTGATCGGGAGGCGGGCGCTCGTCGCACTCGCCGTGACCACGATCGCGCTCACCGGAGTGTTCACAACCGCCGCGGGCGCGGTGCAGAACGAGCCGCCGGGGTGGGTTCCGCAGCCCGGAGACGAATGGGTCGCATTCACGCTGGACGACTACTCGCCAGCTCCGTCCGGTCGAACGGGTCATGAACCCGTGACGTTGCGCCGTGAGTCGGCCGCAGGATTCGATATCTCGTGGTTCAGCAACTGGGACGCTCTCGACACCGACGGCGTCGGTGGCCCCGACCAGTTCCCTTGGCCCAGTGTGTGGGAGGCGGGCGGCATCCGTCTCGAGCGTGTCGATGCGTGCGACTGGACGGCCAGCGAGTGCCGCTACTCGGTGGTGTCGGGGAGCGGTCAGCAGTTCTGGTTCTTCGCCGGTAACCCACCAGTGGACCCGGGCACGGGTCAACCGGTGCCGAGCCCGAACGACTACGCCGGACCTGCCATCGACCTCGCGGCAGGGCCGACGATCACGATCGGTCCACTCGGCGCGGTCGGCGTCGCGGGGACCGGCGGCGCAGCCGGGAAGATCCAACTCGACGCGCTGGGGACAGTCGATGGTCTGGCGGGGACCACGCTCACGTACCAATGGAAGCTCGTGCACGTTGACACGGGAACCCCGTACGACAGCGGTGCCGGCGCGGGTGACTCCTTCGAGTTCACCGTCCAGCACGACGGGAACTACTGCGTCGAGGTCACGGTCACCGCGTCTGACGGGCACAGCGTGGGCACGCCGACCTGCGCGTCGGGCACCGGCGCGCTCTTCAACATCACCGGCGTCGCGCCTGCTCCGTCCGGCGGCGGCGGAGGAGGCGGAGGCGGCACACCCCCACCCGGTGGAGGAGGCGGTGGTGGCGGCGGCGGCGCGCCCGGCATCGGGTTCTCCAACCCGGTGAGTCGCGCGCCGTCGGTGCTCACCGGTGGTGGATCCGCGAGCCCGACCGTCGTCTGGTTGTGGCGACCCGAGTGGTACCAGTCCGAGCCGACGGTTGAAGAGCGACCGCAGACCGCGGGTCGGCCGGAGCTCAACGAACGGCGTGACATCGTCATCACCGGTGGGTCGCGCGCCGGCTCGAACGCCGACCCGTGGCTCGCCGGTCTGGGTGTTGCCGGGCTCCTCGGTGGTGGCTGGCTCGTCAGCCGACGCCGACGGATGCGGATGCTGGCCGAGCTCTGACGCGCAGCCACACCCGTTCGACCACCAGC